>LWDU01041337.1_pt1 | contig 23145 bp, 17 predicted proteins | sample 727161 | NCBI WGS metagenome assembly LWDU01 (sample SAMN04566230, study PRJNA314399) | hydrothermal vent metagenome | isolation source: deep sea hydrothermal plume seawater | place: Mexico: Gulf of California, Guaymas Basin | collected 2004-07-11
TCGCCCCCACCTGCTCTTCGAGCGGAGTCCCTATGTGAAAGACGAGATCGAAGTCGTCGGGCGATGGCCTGCCGTTGACCGGATCCCGTACCGACGTCACGTGCTGGGAGCGCTCTCCATAGGCGACCAGTTCGTCACTCGACCAGTCCTGGACCTCTTGGGCGGGGACTTCTTGGGGCTCTCCCTCGACAGACTGTGCCGATGCTGCTGCTTTGCGGATCATAGGCTCTGCCGCGCCCAGCGTAACACCACCAGCTAATGCGGCGCCGCGTTTGAGGAAGTCCCTGCGATTAGGTCGCTTCACACCCATGGATCTCTCCTTCACAGATGAGGTTACCCGAAAATCGTTTCCCGTACTTCGAAAGTATACGCCAAGGATCGTTAAACCAAGAACCCTGATTGAGGGTTAATTTTAAGAGGTTTTCTTTAGGTTGTTAGGTGTCCGACTAAGTTGTGGTTCTCCGGCGGAATCGTCGCAAACCTAGGGCATGAAACGCTAATCCTAACTTTGCAGATTAAGGATACGGTTCAGGGCACTGCTTCAGTTGTTGTTGCGCACGATTTCTTCGGCCTCGAATTGAAAACACTGAGGTCCGGAATTATGGGCCCATAGATTCCTTGCCGAGTTGCTCGAAGTCTCACCAGATGCCCGCTCGAAGTTTGCACACACCTGGTAGTGGATACTGTCTACAGCTTGATAGCTGTAAGTCTCTAAGTTCTCAGGATCATCTGCCGTCAGCTCATCCATCGATCTGGGTAAACGGGAATGCCGTGTCCAGTAGAGATCCGTAGCAGCCACTATCCCCTGTAGGTCCTCTACCCTTCGATTATCGACCCGACGTGCTCGTTCCTCCATCGGTGATCCGAGGATGAAGAGGCCAACCCCCACCGCCGTGATGACCGTTATCACCGAAGCTCCAAACAACACAGATCCAGACGAGAGTTTCATTCAGAGACCTCTTCCTTACGGAGGTCTTGCAGGAAGTATCTGAATACGGTTCCGACGATGGCTCCGACCGTGAGGACTCTCAGAACGAAGCGAGTTGTGATCTCACCGCTGAGGAGGTTGTAGACAATGCTCGTCATAGTACCGATCAGGATGCTTGCTGCCACGAAAAGTGTGAGATAAGTCAGCCACCGCCGCACCTTGGAGAGTCGACGTCTCGGATCCTGTCGAATGGCGCGCTCGTTTGTCCGTGAAACAAAGACGAAGACGGGAAACGCCACAACGAGTAACGAGATCGACCTCTTTCCTCTAATGCGAATGCCGGATCTACAGAGGGGTCTGGAAAAGCTTGATCAATAAACTGGAATAGCAGGGTGCCCAGAGTGAAGGCACTCACGTACAGCGTGCTGAAGAGAACCAGATAGACAAAGGCCTCGCGGGCAAAGAGGTACGGCTTGGGGCGCGGAACCGGAATCGGAAACGTGATATCAGCGAATTCTCCCAGGGCGCTTTGAACTTGATCGCGCGGCCAGCCGGCCTCTAGGAGAATCTCCTCGAGCTGTTCGCGTGGCAGGCCATGCTTCAGGCCCTCCCTCAGAAAGTTTGTAAGCTCTTCGTTGATAGCCATCAACTCTTCTCCCGGGATACTTACGAACGCTGTTTTGAGCGTCCGATATGGACTTGGTGCTGGCTGATGAAGCAGACCTTCTGGCAAGTGTGACTCCGCCCACCATGTGGCAGACTACATCGCGCCCACCTGCTGGAGCATCTGTAGCATATCGAAGTAATTACGGCTCTCACGGAGCTTCTCCCCTTCAAATGTCATAACCCAGGCGCCGTGCGTGGCGTGACTCTTCCCAGTCGGGGGCACTGTTCCACCTGGGGTTTCTAAGGGCCCGTCCATGGTTCCCTGCCATGTCACTTCTACCACTGCGGTGTCATCGCCGCTTGCATGGATGTTACTGATGGTTCCAGTGACATCAGAGTTGAACGCTTTCCATCCCTTCATCGCCTCGATGATTTCGTCTGGTCCTTGTAAAACTCGGCCTGTGGCGCGCTCGTCATATACGACGTCCGGGAGATAGGAGGCACGCGCCCCTTCCCAATCGCTCGTATTGAAGAACTCCACCTGGGCTCGCGCTAGGCTGGTCACGTCTCGGCTTTCCATGAGACACTCCTTTTGGCAGGGGTGGGGATACGTCAAACGCGCGCGAGAATAACGAACTCCTCTGGCAGCGGAAAGGATCCATTTTCGCCTTCAATGTGAGACTTGAGCTTGTAAAACGTGGATACTCGGAAGAAGAGATCCGAAAGCTCTGGAAAGGCAACTTGCTGAGTGTATGGCGTTAGGTTGAGAGTCTTGCTGGCTGGGCCGTCCAATTAATGAGGAGGCATGTTGGCGATTGAAATGGATGAGGTACGCAGGGAGAGTATGGTCTCGGGTATTCGGACCTTCTTTCTAGAGACTTTCGAGGAAGATCTTTCCGCGTTTCGGGCAGAACAGTTGCTCGACTTCTTTCTCTCAGTGGTTGGTCCGGCGATTTATAATCAGGCGATCCAAGATGCTCGGATTTTCATGCAAAAGAAGTTGGATGATCTGGACGCGGACGTGCACGAGCCTGACGGTTTTATTCAGTAAATTTCACTATCCTTGACCTGATCTCGGCTACTATCTCTCATCCTAGAGTGGCCAGAACCAGGGAATCAAGAGGGTGCCTAAGACCCAAAATATGAGGGTGAGTGGTGTACCCACACGAATGAAATCCATGAACCGGTATTGGCCGGGTCCATAGATCATCGTGTTCGTTTGGTACCCAACGGGTGTCATAAAGCTCGATGATGCTGCAAACATGACTGCGAACATCAAGGTGCGCGGATTAGCGTCGATCGAATACGCTGTAGTGATAGCGACGGGGATCAACAGCGCGACTGTCGCTTGGTTCGACATCACCGCTGTGAGCACCATGGTTACGCCAAAAAAGGCTGCAACTAGCGCAGTGTCTCCCATTGTTCCGAATACGTCAATGATTCCTGCCGCCAATATCGCCGAAGTGCCGGTTTTTTCCATTGCGACGCTCAATGCAAGCATACCCGCCAGTAGGAAAAGCACATTCCATTCGATGGCCGCATAAGCTTCTTCCATCGAAATACACCGGCTCAGCACGATCAGCAGAGCGCCCGTGGCCGCTGCACTCGCAATAGACAGCCACCCGAACGCTGCGCTTACCACGACTGAGACTATGATAACGAGCCCTTTAGCAGCTTTAGCCCCGTCGAAACGAGGGATCCCGGCGCTAGAAGCGAGCAGGAACACACGCTGCTGGATGAGATAAGCAATCCGGGAGTTCGGTACCTCAATCAGCAGCGTATCTCCCGACATCAACTTGATGTTCTGTAGCTCGCCATGCGTCAGCGCTCCGTGGTGGCGGATAGCAAGCACAGAGACTCCGTAGTTCTTTCGTGGATTTGACTCGACTAGGGAGCGCCCAGCAAGCGGTGAACTAGGACCGACTATCGCTTCAACGAGCTTACTGTCTTTGGATTCTAGGTCCCTGTCTCGCCACTTCATGTGCATTCCCAATGTGGCTTGCGCTCGCTCCTTTAGTTCATTGATTGTTCGCAGATCCCCCTTGATTCGAAGAAGATCATGTTCGCGCAGTATGGTCTTAGGAGTCGGGCGAAGGGTGTCCTTACCCCTTATGATCTGGAGAACTTCGATGTCGAATTCTTCAAGGAGTGGAGCTGATGCCAGCGACTGGCCGACCAACGGGGATTCCTCATGCAACTGGAGTTCTGTCAGGTAGTCGCCCAGACCGAAGGTTTTTGTGAGATCTCCTGCTGTCCGATGTTCTGGAATGATTTTTCTACCGACGGTCATCATGTAGATGACCCCTACGGCAAAGAAAATTAGGCCCAGCTTGCTGAACTCGAACATGCCGAACGGTTCAAGCCCTGCGGTTTGGGCCATTGAACTTGCCAGGATGTTGGTCGAGGTCCCGAGAACCGTGCACATACCCCCAAACATGGAAGCGAATGAGAGGGGCATTAGAAGCTTGGAGGGGCTGGTACTTACCCGCTGAGCAACCACCATCATGACAGGGATCAGGATTGCCACTGTAGCCGTGTTATTCAGGAACAACGAGAGTGCGCCCACACCCAGCATCATCACCAACAGCATCAGCGTAGAACTGCGTCGGGCCAGTCTGCGAAGTGCTCTACCTAGGAAGTTTACCGCGCCAGCGCGGAACAGTCCGGCACTGAGCACGAACATTGCCCCAACCGTAATGGTTGCGGGATTGGCGAAACCATTGAAGCCCTCGGCCGGTGTGAGAATCCCGGAGACGAGGAGCGCGATCATTACTAAGACAGCCACGACATCTGTGGAGAATTTCTCAGTGACAAACAGCACCACTGCAACGAGTGTCAGGGCCAGTACGAAGCCTATTTCCCACGTCACTTGTTCCCCCTTTGCCTCATTCTAGAGTGGGCCAGTGAGTTTGATGACCCTGCGGTAGGCCCAGGACAAAGCCACGGCCCCCACCATAGCACAATGGATGCTAATAAAAGCACCACCGCTGCGATTAAGCTGGCTTCGGGCCCGAAGCCTCCTCCGCTCAGCCATTCTGGACCACTAGGGTGACCTTCATAGTAGGGTGCGTCTACCAACTCCAATCCACTGACAGGTACGTCTGCTAGATAACCTAGGGTCCAGTTCCATCCTAGGTGTACGCCTGTAGCCCACCATAGACTGAGTGTTTTGAGGTACACGACCGCGAGCAACACACCAGCCAATGTGATATTGATGAGTGGCACCCATCCAAAGTCAGGGTTCGAGAGGTGAAGCGCTCCAAAAATTATGGCAGTTATGGTGATTGCAGCCCCAATGCCCCAAGACTCGACTACCGCCTGAAAGGGGTAGCCCCTAACGAATGCCTCTTCTGATGCAGCCGGGATCGTAAAGAAAGCCAGAGCTGAAAGTGCTCCCAGTAGCCACCCAGAAATAGTTCCGCTTTCTGAAGTCCACCTCACGCCTCCCAAAAGGTATATCGCGGTGATTACAACCACCCCAATCCCAATCCCAAGTGCTACACCTCGAACTGACTCCTTTATTGCATCGTTCGAAAAGTAGAAACCAAGTGCGGCGAAGCCCCTCTTATCAAGCGTTAACAGCCACCATCCTGCCAAAATAGCACCCAATAAGGATCCCACTGATGCACCGAGATCAGTGGGGAGAACGAAGGTGATAGGAATAGCTATTGAGAGAGTAATGACCAGGAAGAGGATAAGACGCCATCCAAGACGTATCCTACCATTAGGTCCAGCAAAAATACGCAACAGAACCGTCTCAGATTTCAAGGCTCACATCTCCTGATAGCAGTTACCGAACTTACTATAGCAGTTCAACCTTGGATGGTCCCCACGGCGTGTACGTTCATGAGGAAATCGTCTACGTAACAGACAGTGAAAGTCATCGGGTCCGGGCGCTCTATTTTACGGGAGCCCCTGAGTGACTTATATACAGGGGGTCGCGCTTAAGCTGTAGTTCAGTCATTTGTTTCGAAACATCAACGAGGGGTCGTCATATGCTTCAGAAAGGTCTGTTAGCGGGATCAATAGTTGTTGCAGCGGCAGCAACGTTTGCCCCGGATGCGTTTGGGTCCTACGCACTCGTTCTAGTGGTGCTTGGTCTCGCCATGGGATTCACAAATCCGATTGAAGATGTAGCCACTCGGGTAGCTATGTACGTACTGGCTGTGTACCTGCCAACGATCGCAGATAACCTGGATGTAATTCCAGCGGTTGGTGAGCTTCTAAATGGTATCCTGAGTCAGTTGGCTGTCGCCGTCGCCGGTGTTGCAATTGCTCAGGTCTGCCTTGCCTTGTACAACGGCCTTATGGCAGCTGGAGACGACTAGGCACAGAGGTGAGTGACGTCTCACTGTCTTAACGAAAAAATGTGCTAGAAAAGCCTTGTTCGCGGGCAATACTCGCGAACAAGGCTTTTCTGGTGCTTGAGAGGTAGGGCCGAGACTATTCCAAAAAAGTGGGAGTAGCTCCGCTAGCGGAACAGGTCCTTCGATAACATCCCATGGACACCCTTCGTGCCATCGACGAGTTGGGTGATGCGTAGATTGAGCGCAACTGAGCACAGGATGTAGGCATCTCCTGATTCCATGCCCTTATCCTCCACAAGAAACTTGACCATTTCACGTGTGGCCATCCGAGCTGCCTCATCAAGATCAGGATCTAGCCCCATAGATATGTAATGCGTCGGCGTCTCCGCCCGAGGCCACTGGAGTGTGCGGTCCTTGTGTAGGATCACTTCAATTGTTCCGTATAGAGACGCTTCAATCGCGGTACCCGTCACTTCGCCGTCACCCTGAGCCGCATGGCCGTCACCGATGGAAAGCAGGGCTCCGTCTACGTGGACAGGCATAAAGAGCGTCGTGCCCTCGACCAGATCTTTATTGTCTAAATTGCCAACGTGATAGCCGGGGGCAGTGCTGTTAATGCGTCCACGCAGTACAGGCGGTGCCACCCCAATAGATCCGAAAAATGGGCGTGCAGGAATTTCTATTCCTTCCACGCCCGTCATGGTTATGGTGCCATTGATGGTATCGATTTCGAAGGCGCGCAGCGCAGCCGAGGGAAAGTCCATCGGGAGCGTACCTCCACCAGGCAAGAATCCACTGACCCCGTAGTCCGCCAAGAATCCGATGTCGATGAGGCGAACTTCCAACACATCACCTACTTCTGCGCCCTCGACATATACCGGGCCATTCAGTGGGTGTGAGCCCACACGGACTGTCTCCTGTTCTTCGACATTAAGCATGGACGGCAGGAACCGATCCTCCGAGATCCCTGCCAATCGCAGACGGTCCAGTCCGCGAGCAAGCAGATTTTCGAAGTAGACTCTATCTCCAGAGCGGATTGTTACCACAGGCTCGAGAGAGGCATCGTAGAAGCCCCAGTGGATATTGTCTGCCGAAAGCGGTAGCTCGTGCGTGACGGCCTGCTGTGCAACAAGTGTGTGCGCGGTCACAGCTGTTATAGCTAACACCGTGAATATCAGGGCAGCATGCGTCCCCTGATTCGAAAACGGGGCTCGTTCATGTGTTCGCGTTATCACCGATTCCTCTTCCGTTGTCGTCATCGTTATTTGGGCCATGTGATCAGACAACTGAACTGAGTGTTCCACCCTGAGCTAGCTCCCGCGTGGGAACAGTTTTTGGACAGCTCGGAGTTCTTACATGGTTTTGGGAGGCAGAGTACCGCGGCGAGACCGTATCCTCACTATATTGCCTGTCCTCTTCGTAACTTATCCGGACTAGAATCATGCTAGGTACGCTCGCGTTGGCCGCTGCGATTCAGCTCTCTGCCCAGGTCCAAGAACTCGCTCCTGGTACACAATACGATCCGTCGATCCCCACTCTTGAGGACGTCGTGGGGCACGACTTCAGAGAAGAAATCACTCCGCCGGATCAGGTCGTACGCTACTTCGAGGCGTTGGCAGATGCAGCACGGGATCGCACACAACTAATTCAGTATGCAGAGAGTTGGGAGGGACGACCGCTCGTCATCCTGGTCATTGGGTCACGTGAGCGCATTGCCGCGCTAGATGACGTAAAGGCCGGGCTCACACGGTTGGCTCAGCCCGATGGTCTCTCCGATGCCGATGCCGATGCGCTCATTGCAGATCTGCCTGTGGTAACGGCGCTCATGCATGGGGTTCACGGCAATGAGATCAGCTCAAGCGGCGCAGCGATGGCGGAGGCGTATCACCTATTGGCCGCGCAGGGCGATCCGACCGTCGACATGATTCTTAATGAGTCCCTAGTTTTAATCGACCCGGTGGAGAATCCCGACGGGCGTGCTCGTTTCGTCCTACAGAATACGATGGCAAGGGCGCGATGGCCGAACGAGGCAACGTACTCAGCAGAGCACGACGAGCCGTGGCCGGGCGGCCGGGTGAACCACTACCTCTTTGACCTAAATCGGGACCTTTTCATCCAGAGTCAGCCAGAGACGCAAGGCAAGGTAGACGTCTTCCTTGATTTCTGGCCGCACATCGTTGTCGATCTGCACGAGATGGGTGGAAACTCGACTTACTTCTTCCCACCAACGGCGCCACCTGCTAATCCCTGGTATGGCGAGCGCCAGATCGCGCTGATGGACGTCTTCGGACGGGCCAATGCCAGGATCTTTGACCAGCGCGGATTCGCATATTTCAACCGGGACGTCTACGACCTCTTCTATCCCGGCTACGTTGACATGTGGCCTATGGGCCACGGTGCGCTGGGTATGACTTATGAGCAAGCCTCAGCGCGCGGGCAGGTAGTGCGAAGGTCAGACGGCGATCTACTGACATACGGAGATGGTGTTCTGCACCACTTTACAGCCGCGATCACATCGGCCGAGACATCGGCGAGGAACCGGGAGCGTATCCTCACCGACTATCTTGCCTTCCGACGGGAGGGTATAGATCTCGGACGAGCGGGACCGGCGGAATACGTACTCCACTCCGCGCATGACCCGGGGATGGCCAGAAGGCTAGCATTCATGCTTCTCGAGAATGGTATCGAGGTCCGCGAGGCGGACGGTCCCGTAACTATTAAGGACCGGCAACTACCACAGAGGGGCACCTTCATCGTGCCGATGGATCAGCCGGCACATCGCTTCGTTCGAAACCTGCTCGATCCCGACGTGCCGATGGACGAAGCGTTTGTCCAGAGGCAGATCGATCGACGCGCACGACGCGAGTCTGACGAGATCTACGATCTCACGGCCTGGAGTCAATCACTGCTGTGGGACGTCGAGGTCTTAGTCGCTGATGACGTTACGGGAGCGGCCGGTGCCCTGGTCTCTGAGACCACCGCACTGACCAATACTGCCCTGCCCGAAGCCAGTGTAGGCTACCTGATGCCCTGGGGGACAAGTGCCGCAAGTGCAGTAGCGGAGGCTCTTCGTGACGGAATCAGAGTACGCGCAGCCGGTGCTGAGTTCACGCTTGGCGGACGCGAATACACTGTTGGCACCGCAATCGTGCGCACAGCTGAGAACGATGCAAACCTTCAACAACGACTTGGTCGAATCGCTTCTGCTCATGGAGCAGAGGTCATCCCGATCGATGACTCCTATGTTGAAGAGGGTGCGTCCCTCGGAAGCAATAGCGTCCGTGCTCTGCGCTCTCCCCGCGTACTCCTCGTATACGATTCTCCTGGTCAGACAAATTCTGTTGGCTTCGCCCGATATGTCCTAGAACAGCGTTATGCGCAGCCAACTGTAGCTGTACGTGCGTCGAGTCTCGGGCGGGCGAATCTCGCCGACTACGACGTCATCGTCTTTCCGAGCGGCAACTACTCAAATGCGGTGAACTCGGGGATGGTCGGGGAGCTGCGCAACTGGATGTCCAATGGTGGTACGATGATCACAATGGCAGCATCCACAGCGTGGGCGATTCGAGCTGAGCTACTTTCGACGACTGCCGAGCGCAGGGGAGGTAGGGCCGTAGGTGATGATCCTCCGAGCAGTGAGACGCCTGATCAACCGATTGAGTATCTAGGTCGGTTCCGGGTGCGATCCTGAGGACGCTGTTAGATACCGAACACTGGCTGGCTTCGGGGACTGATGGAGAAATCGGGGTACTGGTGCAAGGCAACCGTGTTTTCACACCGATGACACTCGACAACGGCACAAATGTAGGTCGGTACGGAGATCTAGATAATCTGGTGCTGAGTGGCATTGTGTGGGACGAGGCGCGCCCACAGCTCGCAAACAAGGCATTCCTGATGTACGAGTCGTATGGCAGTGGTCAGATCGTCGCTTTTGCCGAGGACCCCAACTACCGGGCGTATACCGAAGCCACCGAGCTTCTCTTCATGAATGCCGTGCTTCTCGGTCCGGGGCGGTAGCGTCGAGGCGACCAGATGCCTTGGCATCAGTCGTAACGATCTATCATTCGAAATTCCCGACATAAGGCATGCCGATGACCACTGTGCTCAAGCTCGACGAAATCAAGCGTCTGATAGATATCCCACAGCTGATCCGGGAGATTGAAGCCGGATTTGTTCTTTATTCGGAAGGTCAGGTCAAGGTTCCACCGGTTGGATTTCTTCATTTTGACGACCCGCCAGGTGACGTTCACATCAAGTACGGATTTGTCTCCGGTGACGACTACTATGTCCTGAAGATGGCCTCAGGGTTCTATAAGAATCCGGAATTGGGGCTACCGGTCAGTGATGGGTTGCTTCTGGTCTTCAGTCAGAAGACAGGAGGCCTCAAGCTCATTTTATTGGATAAATGTTGGCTCACTGACATGCGTACTGCGGCCGCTGGTGCAGTCGCAGCAAAGCACTTGGCTGCAAGGAATATCCATCACATTGGCATCGTCGGAACTGGCGTCCAGGCCAGGATGCAACTCGAAATGTTGCGTGATGTGATTGACTGTAGGAGCTGCTTCATCTGGGGTAGGGATCCAACCAAAGTGCAGCGTATGATTGAAGATCTTCAATCTCGAGAGCGAATTCAGATGTGGGGGCTGGAAATCAAAGCAGCAGAGGTACTCGATGACCTGGTTTCACAATGCAATCTTATAGTTACCACGACTTCTGCCAGGAACCCCTTAATTCGCGCTGATTTAGTGCAAGAAGGAACGCACATTACCGCGATGGGCTCAGATGATCACGGAAAGCAGGAACTCGAAGCCAAACTCTTGGCAAAGGCGGATCTAGTCGTAGCGGACAGCATTTCGCAATGTGTTGATCATGGTGAATGTTGTGCCGCGGTCCAAGGAGGACAGATTAGGGAGGACACCATTCTGGAATTGGGGCAAGTGATTAAGAATCCCACAATTGGTCGGACGAGCGAAGACCAAATCACAGTTGTGGATCTCACAGGGGTTGCGATTCAGGACATACAGATTGCTAAGATAGTCGACCGTGCTCTCTCCTCCCCCGAGCGCGGAGCTGAACTGGCTTGATCGACTGTACCTCTGCAAGTTAGCGCAGATACAGGGGTGGCCGTTTCGGGTAAAGCTCGTGTCGATCACCCTACTAGACCTCTGTGCAGGGGGACAATGATGTCGAAGGCCTATGATCGCGAACTCGGAATGGGCCAGGACATTACCCGCCGCAACTTCCTTAACGGGGTTGCCGTGACCGTTGGTGGGTCGATGCTGTCCTCGCAGAAACTCCATAAGTCTGCTGATCCCTGGTTCGGATATAGTAGTTCTCAGGAGGCGTATTATCCGCCAGCAGCGACAGGGATGCGGGGCAGTCACGCAGGTTCTTTCGAGGCCGCTCATGGTTTCCGTGATGGACGTACATGGGCTGGGGAGGACTCGGGCGAGCGCTATGACATGGTCATCGTAGGTGGGGGGCTGAGCGGGTTATCCGCTGGGTTCTTTTTCCACGATAACGCCGGGCCGGGATCTCGGGTCCTGATCCTCGATAACCACGACGATTTCGGAGGTCACGCCAAGCGCAACGAATTCTCATACGGCGATCGCACTCTCTTGCTGAATGGTGGCACATCGAACCTTGAGGCTATCCATCATTATTCAACAGTTGCTCGCACCTTACTCGCCGCGGTTGGTCTGGATCTTGAACGGGCAGAGGCAGCTGACCAAACGAGTCGAAACTTTTACAGATCATTGGGCCTGACGGGAAGCACGTTCTTCAGCCAAGAAGTCTTTGGCGGTGATCGCCTTGTGACAGGTTCTGCGAGAGATTTTGGGTCGAGTGGTGACCTAAGTGGCTGGCAGAAATGGCTGGCTCAGACCCCGTTATCCGGGGATGTGCAGCGAGATATCGTGAGACTTGAAGAGATCGGTGCGGCGATAAATGGATGGTCTGGTCTTTCTGATGGAGAGCGGAAGACGAGACTTGCTAGGATGAGCTATGCAACTTTTCTCCTTGACCACGCTCGTGTCCGCCCGGAAGTCATTCCATTCTACGATGACCGACCGAAAGGCTTGTTCTGCGTTGGTATCGATGCGCTGCCCGCGCTCTATGCCTGGGCTATGGGTTATCCGGGATTTCAGCAACTCGATCTGCAGCCGTTGTCTCGGGTTGGACCGCTTACCCACATCGGTGGTGGGCAGCATGGGCGTGAACGACAGTTCAGTGGTGGGCCTACCATCGAACTTCCCGATGGTAATGCGACACTCGCTCGCCTCCTTGTCCGGGCCATGATCCCCGACGCGCTTCCGGGGTCAACGCTGGAGGACTCGATCATGGCCCACCTCGATTACTCGCGGCTTGACCGGGATGGCTCGCCCGTTCGGATCAGGCTCAATAGCACAGTAGTCCGGGTCCAACATCGCGGGAGTCCGGAGAATGCATCCGAAGTCGAGGTGACGTACGTGGGGCAGGATGGGACCGCGAAGACGGTTCGCGCGAACCACGTCGTAATGGCGTGCCACAATGACATGATACCCTACATCTGTCCTGAGATGTCACCAGAGCAAAAGTCAGCCCTCGGCTATGGTGAACGCATGCCCATTGTGTACACCAACGTTCTAATACGGAACTGGACAGCATTCACGAATCTAGGTGTTAGGAGTGTGACTTGCCCCGGTATGTATCACTCGAATTTCAGCCTCGGACGTGCCCTGGAGATTGGAGACTACAACCCACCGCGGTCCCCTGAAGACCCGATGGTTCTCCATATGACTCGCACACCGTGTGTGCCAGGTCTTCCCAAGAAGGAGCAACATCGACGCGGTCGCCGGGATCTTCAGGAGACTACCTTCGAGACCTTCGAGCACAATATCAGGGATCAGATCGGACGTGCGCTCTCCGGTGGAGGATTCGACCCTGCTCGGGACATCGCAGCGATCACCGTAAACCGCTGGCCTCATGGATACGCGTATTCCTATGACACGCTGGACGATCCAATCGAATGGGCGTTGTTCGAAGATGACTCCCGGCCGTGCGTCCTTGGTCGTCAACGTTTCGGTCGTATCTCGATCGCGAACTCCGATGCGGCTGCGACGCCTCACACAGACGCGGCGATCGACCAAGGCTATCGGGCCGTTGGCGAACAACTTTTGACGAGGAGCAGGGCTGGAGTCTCTTGAGTAACTCCATTGGGATGAGGGAAGGGCTGGAATTCGAACGTTGATTTACAATGGTTCGGGTACGACCAGGCTTGCTCTTCGGTGTCCGTGATCCCATCGTCGCGATCCGTCCCAGCCCATAATCTGGAGCCAACTTTATGAGCCGCACTGCCATGCTCTTTGCAGCCACGCTGCTTCTTACCCTGCCCGTTCAACTTGATGGACAGTCATCATGGAACGAATTAGTCGATCTGTTCGGTGAATGGCGTGAGTTCGAGCGTCCGGAGTTCATCAACGGGGTGCCTGACTACACCGCGACAGCTATGGCTCGGCAACAACAGGAACTCGGAGAGTGGAAAGAGCGGCTGTGGGCATTCGATATAGAAAATTGGCCGGTAGAACAGCAGATCGACTGGCATCTCGTTCGTGCGGAAATGAACGGACTAGATTTTGATCATAAGGTTCGAAGGCCATGGGCTCGTGATCCCGCGTTCTATGCAAACATGTATCTGTCCGAGAGCGACGTGCCCGCACATGAGGGTCCAGTCGCCCATGGCTGGATTGATACGTGGATGTACGAATACCCGCTTTCAGGGGATGACGCGGCCGAGTTGGCACGACGCTTCGGTGCGATCCCAGCCTTACTCGAACAAGCTCAGAAAAACCTAGCGGGGAGCAATGCACGTGATTTGTGGGAAGCGGGGATTCGCTCGTTCCATGGTCAGGCTGCGGACCTAAGAGCGTACGGTGAACAGGTTGCGGGGACGAGCGATGGGTTAGATCGCTCTTTGGCCACCGCAGTCCAGGCTTCAGACGAATTCTCCGATTGGGTGGCGTCGGAGCTTCCGGGAAAGACAGGTCGGTCTGGTGTGGGCAGCGATGCTTATACCTGGTATATGCACAACGTCCACTTATCTCCATTTTCATGGGAAGAACAAGTCACCCTGATGAAGCGGGAACTTGCCCGCTCGCACTCCTCGCTTCGACTAGAGGAGAACCGTAACCGGGACCTTCCTGAACTTGAACGTATTCAAGGCCCGGCAGAGTACGATCGCCGACTTAACGAATCTGTAGATCTCTATATGGCGTTCCTAGAGCGGGAGGAAATCGAAACCATCGAAGACTGGACGGATGCAGCCTTACGCGCTGTCAACGGTTCTTTCACGCCTGCTGAGCCCGGAGAAATTCGGAATTTCTTCAATGAGGTCATCTATCGAGATCCGGACGCCTTTCGCCCGCATATGCACCACTGGATCGAACTCGCACGCATGAGAGAAGCCCCGCATCAGAGCCCCATTCGGGCGACACCGTCTCTCTCGAATATCTATGACCATCGCTCCGAGGGTCTTGCTACCGGTGTTGAGGAAATGTTCATGCACTTGGGTCTGCTGGATGAAAATTCACCGCGAGCTCGTGAATTAGTGTGGATCATGCTGGCTCAGAGAGCTGCTCGAGCAACATCGGGTTTGATGCTGCATGGCCACGAGTTCGTGATGGAAGAAGCTGTTGATTTTGCGGGGAAATGGACTCCACGTGGCTGGTTGCCTGATGGTGATTTAGTACGCGGCGAACAGCATCTCTACCTCCGCCAGCCTGGCTATGGCACGAGCTACGTGGCAGGGAAGATTCAGATCGAACAATTATTGGCGGAGGAAGCACTACAGGATGGAGAAGATTTTACGATCAAGCGCTTTTTCGATGATTTCTACTCGGCCGGTGTGATTCCCACTGTACTTGTGCATTGGGAGATGACAGGAGAGAAGCACCCAATCCTCGATATCGGTGGTGTTCAGGAGGCCCCCTGGAGATAGAGAAGCGCTATTTGCTCGGAAGCGTAGTTATCGAGAAAGGCCCATGAAAATACTTAAGCATCAACATTGGCATATCCTGCTATTGGTTGGATTGCTATTCCTTCTCTACGCTTATCTGGAAGCAGATCGAACTGTTCTCAATGGTGAGTTATGGGGAATAAGTACCCTTGCCTGGGCGAATCTTGCGATTTGGGCGCCTGTCATTCATCAATGTTATGTCCTTGTTTGTTGGCGATCTGAACTGCATTACCGAGGACTCTCAAGGCTGTTTGGAAAGGATGGTTTCAGCGTCTATAAGACAGGCTTCTCGATTCTTGGGCTTTCTCGACCTGTACTGATTATCCTACTTGCGATTTCAGGCAGGATGACATTGAACATCGACCCCATTTTTTCCTATGTGCTATCAGCGATATTCCTCATTCCAGCCGTTTACTTGTTCTATTCGGTAAAGAAATATTTTGGATTCGACCGGGCTTTCGGGATAGATCATTTTTACCCGGAAGAATACAGGTTAAAACCGTTCGTAGATCAGGGGATTTTCAAGTACACTCGCAACGGTATGTATAAGTTTGGATTCTTCCTGGTTTGGGTTCCAGGGTTCCTGCTCCAGTCAAAGGCAGCTCTATCGATAGCGTTATTCAGTCATCTCTATATCTGGGTGCACTACTATTTCACCGAACGACCAGATATGAAGATTATTTATGGAGATGCATGAGAATGAAATTATTCAGGTATGGGTGGCTTCTGTGCTTACGGTCTCCCGATCGTTTCAGCTGGTAGCAGTGTTACGATCACCACTCGATCTTCGTTCAGATAACGTCGCGCATCTGCTTGGATCGATTCGATGGTGACGGCATCAATGGTTGTTGTATCAAGCAGGAAGCGGGGGTCCTGACCTGACGCCTTAGCCCCTATGAGTTGGGCTGCCCAGTAGGGATTCAACCGCACATTGGTCTCGCGTGTGCGTCGCTCTCCCTCGACCACTTTATCGACGTCCTCCTGACTTGGCCCCTCGACCTGTAGGTTGCGGAGCTCCTCAAATACTACACTGCGCAACTCTTCTGCTCGTAGCGGGTCTGATCCGAACGCTACCGTAACAGTGTAACGCTCCTCGGGGATTTGCTCGTAGCCTCCAGTCACCCCCACGCCGTAAGTGCCACCAAGGTCCTCCCGCATCCTTTCTCTAAGGCGCAACTCTAGGGCCTGGGCCATCGCGCGCATTCCCACGCGGTTTTGAGCCGTATATTCAAATGGGCCGGTGAAGGCCATGATTGTTTGGCTCTGTGGCTCGACCCCCGCACGCACGGTCTTCTGAATGCGTGAGTCCGGTGGGTCCATATCCAAGTCCAAAGGACCGTCCGTTCGCTCCATTCTTGGTAGGGAACCCAGGTACTGCTCGACCAGCGGGCGCATGATGTCTAAGTCGATTGCTCCCACGAACACGAACGTGAAGTCACTCGCATCGGCGAAACGCTCCTTGTAGAAATCGACTCCGGTTTTGAGGTCGATTTCGTCCAGAACGGCTACCGAAAGTGGGCGGGATCTTGGATGTCCTTGGGCCATGGTCACACTGAAGGTGTCTGCGAATGCCGCCATCGGGTTCGATCCGAGATTTTCCAGGACTGCTCGGCCCTGAGCGATGAACGCCTGGAAAGCCGTTTCATCTTCGCGTGGCGCCGTGAAATAGAGCCACACAAGCTGAAGCATTGTCTCGAGATCCTGAGGAGACGCCGAGCCACTCATGCCTTCGGTGTTCTGGTTGATGAACGGGGACACTTGCACTGCCTTGCCGGCGAGTGCCTTCTGGAGGTCGATCGCTGAGAAGGCTCTCACGCCACCCTGCTGGACCAACCCCGCGGCCATGGCTGCTGACTGATGATCCTCCAAGCTCGAATTGGACCAACCGCCCGGACTTGTCGCCTGCATGGCAATTTCATCTTCTTTGAAGTCCGTCGGTTTTAGCCAAACAGTGACGCCGTTTGATAGAGTCCAGACCGTCATGTTCAGTTCGTCGATCACACTTTCGGAAACGATTGATCCGGGTTCGGGGGGTTCCGGCACAAGTGGCTCGTCGAGCGTGGTGTCCACATATGGTTCGATTTCCATGCTGGTCACGCCGGCAAAGACCTGCTCGAAGTCGGTCTGAGAAGGAGTGGTCAGTCCGGGCTTATCAATAGCGTTGGCAAGCACGACACGGTTGTCCTGGTCCAGGTTGGCTCGCGCTGCCTCGTTCACAAGAGCCAAATCGATGGTCTGCATCAGAGCCTGTGCGGCCATGTACTCAAATTCGATACCCGGAATGGCATTGCCCTGCAGGAAATGGTTGATGTACTCACTGGCAAACCGAAGAGACTCTTGGTTCTCACGGTCGTTGAAAGTCAGCTCTAGTCCTCGAACCAGATCAAGCTTTTGACGCTCCAACTCACCATCCGTGAAGCCGTGACGAGCCGCTCGTTCCGCCTCGACGAAAAGAGCTTCGAGGCCTCGTGCATGTCCGTCTTCCTGAACCAATGCCAAGATCTGGAAGGCGCTCTTCGCACGGACGAACTCCCCCTGTCCGGAAAACGCAGCCACGAACGGTGGATCGGCCTGCTGCGTAAGCTCCTGAAGCCGGTTGTTCATCATGCTGCTCACGAGCACATCAACCAGAGCCTGGCGATAGCCCCCGACAGTTGTCACCTCCCGGGGGTCCTGCAACGCGAGAACTCCGACCTGGGAGCCCGTAGCTTCGGGGTCCGAGGCAATCGCATAATAGGTTTCGGCGTGATCGGGAACGTCAAAGTAGGGCCGTTCCAGGGGCGTTTCCGGCACCGGCATCCGGTTGAAGTGTGTCCGGATCAGCTGCTCGATCTCCGCAGGATCAAAGTCACCGACCGCTACCACCGCCATGAGGTCGGCCCGGTACCACGTGTTGTAGAACCGGGTGAGCTCCTCGTGGGGGAAGTTCTGCAAGACCTCCACCTTCCCTATGGGGAGGCGTTCCGCGTAGCGCGAGTCGGTGAACATGATCGGGAACTGTTGGTCCTGAATGCGTGCGCCGGCTCCACGCCCTAGACGCCATTCCTCGATGACTACACCCCGTTCCTTATCGATCTCTTCGGGCTCAAAACTCACCAGATGTGCCCAGTCTTCGAGGATCTGAAATCCGGTGGCGACTGACCCTGGATCCTCTGTCGGCACTTGGAGCATATAGACGGTCTCATCGAAGCTTGTATAGGCGTTGATCGAGGGTCCAAACGCCATTCCGATCGATTCGAGGTAGTCGACGAGTTCCTGCTTCTCGAAATGCTCGGTTCCGTTGAACGCCATGTGTTCCACGAGGTGAGCAAGACCGAGTTGCGTGTCCTCCTCCAAGACCGATCCGACATTCACTACGAGCCGCAGTTCGGCGCGATTCTCGGGCTGGCTGTTTTGCCGGATGTAGTAGCGTAGCCCGTTCTCGAGTTCGCCCACAGTGACGTCTGGGTCCATCGGTAGTGGTGACCCCATGGGGATCTGAGCATTGGCACTCAAGGGCAGCAAAAAGATGAGCGCAAGCAGGGGCACGAACACGGAACGGGATGGGAGCATGCGGATCTCCAGTAGTTTGGGGCGAGGCAGGCGAGAAGAGTGCGCTGACTCGGTCTAGGATGTGATCACCTGTGGTATCGCGCCACCTAACACGGATCGCTCTAGTTGATCCATGCTATAGAAATTAAACTGCTTGAGTCATTTCATATTCTAGAGAGGAGTAAGACATGAAGTTTATGGTTACATGGATAATCCCAGATGGAGAAGCTCGGCATGATACATTGAAGATATTCAGTGATATGACGGCTGAGCAGGATCAGGAATTGATGGGAAATTCATTAAGTTTGATCGGTAGATGGCATGATCTGGTATCGATGACAGGTGTAGCCATATTTGAGTCAGATAGTGCAGCTGCGGTTATGAACTATCTCCTAAATTGGAACCACGTTTGCGATTGTGATGTGACACCAGTTCTGGATGACGAAGAAGCCCGAGCACTGGGCCGATCCCAGAGCTGATTAGGCTGTGAAGTAGGTTACGTATAGGACACAAATCACCACACCATTTAAAGGTCAACTATGTCTCTACCAACGTTGGGTAAATATCTCTACACCGTTCCTTTTGTGGCGTTTGGGATCCTCCATTTTCTTAATACTGAAGCACTGGCGGGTATGGTTCCGATCCCAGGTGGCTCTTTATGGGTTTATCTGACTGGTCTGTGCCTTTTGGCAGCGTCAGTAAGCGTCTATACAGGAAAACACACGGCTCTGGCGATGAAACTCCTTGGGCTGCTACTGCTGATTATCGTAGTCACTATACACGTGCCTGGAATGTTGGGCGGTGGTGCCGACACATGGATGACTCCTATGCTGCATACTACGGGCTTGGCTGGTGCTGCTTTTGTGTTGGCCGGGGTACACGAAGGGAGTTAATGATTTCTGTCCTATGCCGGGACATCGAAATCCATTTGGGCATCCGATCTGACTTTCCCGATATAGGTGTTTTCTGCCCTTGTTGATGACAATGGCTATGAGTGCTGATGCATCCACCAAGAGATTGATGAGGATCAACAGCCCGATGCTGATCTTGGCTGCTCTCTTTGGAGTACTAGGGTCACCGGCATCGCCTCAGTCTGCGGAGGAAGCGTCAGCACTCATGCCACCACTTGGGTGGCGTTCGATTGGTCCGGATCGTGGTGGACGCTCGATCGCTGTGGCCGGGCACAGCGGACGCCCGTTTGAGTACTATTTCGGCGCGACGGGAGGAGGGCTGTTCAAGACAACGGACGGCGGCTCGTCTTGGATTCCGGTAACCGATGGTCAGATCGGGAGCGCCTCAGTCGGTGCGGTGACGATCGCAGAGTCGGATCCGGATATCGTCTATATCGGGATGGGCGAAGTTCAGCTCCGCGCTAACGTGCTCCAGGGTGACGGGGTGTACCGTACCAACGACGGTGGACAGACCTGGCACCATCTCGGGCTGGAGGATACGCATGCGATTGGGCGTATTCGGGTGCACCCGACTGATCCGGAGTGGGCGTACGTTGCGGCGCTCGGCCACCCGTTCGGGCCGAGTGCAGACCGCGGCATATTCCGAACCACCGATGGCGGTGTGACCTGGGAGAAGATCCTCTTCCGTGATGATCGTACCGGTGCGGTTGACCTCGTTATGGATCCGAACAACCCCAACGTTCTGTATGCGACCCTCTGGGAAGTGTATCGGAGACCGTGGCAACTCTGGAGCGGAGGATCCGGCTCCGGGATTTTCAAGACAACTGACGGTGGCGAGACCTGGTCTGAGCTGACCAATACACCTGGTTTCCCGTCTGGGGTGCTCGGAAAAATGACAGTCACCGTGTCTGGGGCGGACTCGGAAAGAGTGTGGGCGAATATCGAGGCAGAGGACGGCGGTCTTTATCTGTCAGACGATGGAGGCATGTCATGGGCCCTTGTAAATACGCATCGAGATATATGGCAGCGCGCCTTCTATTTCCAACGCATCCAGGCCGATCCGGTTGACCGAAATACCATATATATCCTGAACTTTAGGCTTATGAAGTCGACGGACTCGGGTCGCACACTTGAGAGTGTCCCTGAAACGCATGCCGACCATCATGATCTCTGGATTGACCCGATAAACCCAGATCGGATGATCGATGGCAACGACGGTGGTGGTGTCGTCTCAGTTAATGGGGGAAAAACCTGGACTGAGATGCAGTATCCAACGGCACAGATCTACCGTTTGGCGACAACGGCAGACTTTCCATACCACGCATGTGGCGCGCAGCAGGATAACTCAACCGTTTGTGTATCATCGGATCCCGGTCATCTGAGCAACCCGCGTGGAGTCAGCACTGAGTGGATGTACTCCGTCGGGGGTGGCGAGAGCGGCTACGTTGTCTCTCATCCTGCCGATCCGAACATTTTTTATGCCGGTGCAACGAATGCACTCACCCGCTATGACCGCGGTACGGGTATCATCCGTGACATCCAGCCCTACCCCCGCATTGTCATGGGCGAGCCGGCACGAGATATGCCCGAACGTTGGAACTGGACGTATCCGATCGCGGTGTCGTTCGCTGAACCCGATGCGTTGTACGTGGGCTCGCAACATCTGTGGAAATCCTCTGACGAGGGGACGTCGTGGCAGAGGATTAGCCCCGACCTGACACGTGCTGACCCTGAGACCATGAATGATTCTGGTGGTCCTGTAGTGAAGGACCAGGACGGCCCTGAGATTTACGCGACGCTCTACTCGGTCACCCCGTCTCCTCATGATGCGGCTACGATCTGGACGGGGTCTGACGACGGCTTCGTGCACATCACAAGGGACTCTGGTGAGAACTGGAGCAACGTCACCCCTCCGGATATGGTTACCCACACCCGCGTCATGACGATCGATGTCTCGCACCACGATGCTGGAACCGCATATGTCGCGGGCATTCGTTACGAGATGGATGATCGGTCTCCGTATGCCTGGAAGACCAATGATTACGGGGAAAATTGGACAAAGATCATCGATGGGATCGCACCAGATGACTTCGTGCGAGTGGTCCGTGAGGACCCCGATCGGTCAGGGCTGCTCTACGCGGGAACTGAGCATGGGGTCTACGTCTCGTTCGACGAAGGAGCCAGCTGGGCCACTCTCTCTTACGATCTCCCTGACACCCCGGTCACTGGTCTTGCGGTTCAGGATCGTGATCTAGTGATCTCGACACACGGTCGGTCATTTTGGGTTTTGGATGACATCGAGACACTCCGACAAATTCGTGCGGATGTGGCGAAGGCTGATGCTCATATCTTTATCCCAGCCGATGCAATCCGACGATCCGTTCCTGCCGTTCTGGACTATTATGTGAGCGGCTCTGACCGCGAAGTCCGTCTCGACGTGCTCGATGGGGAAGGAGCACTCGTGAGTACGCTCTTTCAGGGTGTACGCGATGAAGGCACCTACAGAGAAACGTGGAATCTGCGCTATCCAGGTGCTGTGACCTTTGAGGGTATCGTGCTCGAAGGCGGCAACCCGGCAATCGGCCCGTGGTCTCCGCCAGGTCGCTACGAAGCCCGCCTCACGGTTGATGGCAACGTCCAAGTCACTGCGTTCAATGTGAAACGCGACCTCCGTCTTACAGGGGTGACTGATGCTGATCTTATCGCACAGTTCAATCTGGCACTTGTGATCCGAGATGCTGAGAGTAAGGCGAATGGAAACGTCCTATTGATCCGCGATGTTCGCACCCAAGTCCAGGCCAGTGTCATGCAAAGCGACGACCAGGAACTGAGAGAGCTAGCAGAACAATTCACGGATGATATCAGTGAACTCGAGACCGAACTTTATCAGGTCAGAAACCAGAGTCCGAAGGATAAAATTGCTTTCCCGATTCGCTTGAACGACCGTCTTACCGGGCTGCGCAATCGACTCGAACGGGGTGATGCAGCACCGACCGCTGCGTACCGTAGGGTATATGCAGAGCTTTCGGCCGAACTGGCTGAAACGATGCAGGCACTCGAAGTGCTATTTACAGAGGACCTTTCACGACTGAACACAGAGCTCAACAGTGCGGGCCTCCCACGAGTCGTTATTAGAGACCGACTCATCACTGAGTAAACGACTCATCGGGAATCAATTGCAACGATCGATACAACGGAGCAGGACCTCTTCAGTCGTTAGAATGCGGCTGACGTGCCGGAGCATCTTCATCCTGTTGGTCGGCATCTCCTCTGCACTGATCTTGCCTGGAAGCACGACTGCTCAGCAGGTGGGCCCGCCAGTCCCGGGAATCGACACAGCCGAACCGAATACTATCCCGGAGATCGAACTCAATGCGATGCGGCTAACAGGTGCCATAGACCTTGATGGTCGTATCCTGGAGGACTTCTGGTCTTCGGCGATCCCGATCACTGATTTCACCCAACAGGAGCCGGTCGAAGGCGGGGTGCCGTCAGAAGAGACCGAGATTCGTGTCCTTTTTGATGAGGACAATCTCTATATCGGTGTCATCATCTACGACGACCCCGAAGAGGTCTTAGCATATCAGCGTGAGCGGGATGCTTCATTGGGCACAGACGACCGGTTCATGTGGATCCTGGACACGTTCCTGGACGGTCGGACCGGCTACTTCTTCGAGATCAACGCAGCCGGCCTCATGGGTGACGGCATCTTACGCTCTAGCGGTGGCAGTAGTAGCGCTAGGGCTAGATACGGTGGCAGTTCCGGTGGTGGCAGTTCCAACAAGGCGTGGGACGGGATCTGGGAGGCACGTACCGCGATGCGTCCCGACGGCTGGTCCGCCGAGATCCGGATCCCTTTTCGTACACTGA
>LWDU01036207.1_pt2 | contig 23141 bp, 17 predicted proteins | sample 727161 | NCBI WGS metagenome assembly LWDU01 (sample SAMN04566230, study PRJNA314399) | hydrothermal vent metagenome | isolation source: deep sea hydrothermal plume seawater | place: Mexico: Gulf of California, Guaymas Basin | collected 2004-07-11
TCTGAGGCAGAGGGCGACGAGTCCGCCGATTCTGTCTCCACGGACGGAGGTACCTGCGTTGGTGCCTCGGCCGTTTCATCTTTTTCCGCAGATTGCTGCGCGGCCGACAGCATCAGCGGCGACGTCGGCAGACCGGGCAGAAAAAAGACTGCGGAAACGCAGGCCAGCGTGTTTAGGAACAGAAAACCTGTTTGCTTTCTCATGGCTTCACCAACCAACGCTCAACCCCGTGGTAAACACTCAACGGTCGCCCTTCAAATCCGGAGACGTTGTTTTGAAAAGCCATAAAATCGTCCAGCTCCCACAACGGAATCAGGAATGCCTGAGCAATCATGTGACGGTGGATCAAAAACAGTTTCCGCTGCGCGTCGGCAAAGCTGCTGGCGTAGTCCAGATTGATCAGTTCCTGACGCATCCAGTCCGGATAGGCAGACAGTCGATCGACGTCAAGCTGATCGTCGGACAGCAACACCGACCAGAGATCCAGCAACGGTTCCATCATCCTGACGCGCCGATACATCAGATCCCAGCCGTCGGAAGCCAGCTGTTCGCCTTCCTGATCGGCAGGAATCAGCTCCACATCAAAGCCCAGTGCTGTCCACCTGTCAACGATCTTCTCAGCGGCCAGCATGGCCAATTCGTCCGGATCGCACAACATTCGCAACGTGGGCAGCTTAATATGCTGAACGGCAGCGGCGATCTGTTTGGCATGATCACGGCGATACACCACTTCATCCCATTCGTCTTTCGCCTGCAGCACCTTCTGTTTTGCGTCGGCGACGAATTTCTGCTTGTCAGGAATACGAAGTTGTTCCAGTGCGGCCAGACGCAGCACATAGGCCAGGTAGTGATCGTAGATCGGAGGCTCTACCAGAGGACTGTTGGCGTAACTGCCAGTGTGCCACGGTGCGCTGGTGATACGACCGTACTTCATTTCGGGGTCCCGCAGTATCACTTTCTTCAGCAGGTTTTCGCGATCCACTGACACCGAAAGTGCTCGCCGCAACTGCGCATTTTTGACAGCCGAAGACAGTGGATTGAAAACGATCACGTGGTTTTGCGGAATCGCATACTGCTGAACATAGGCACGTCCGGATTCTTTGAAGATATCAATTTCCCACGGCATCAAGTGAGGCAACACGTCGACCTGACCACGAAGAAATGCCTGGATCTCAGAATGACGGTCACCGAATTTGATCTCATCAACATCTGATACGTGGTATTGGCGGTCGCTTAAGCCATCGGGTTCGGGAATGATTCGGCGATATTTCCGATGGTTTTCATCCTGCTCCACCAGAGCGAATCTGGTGGACAGAGTCTGCCGGTCTGCGTCCTTCGGTGCCGGCTGCTGGTCCTCAGGAATCCCCATCACCGGAAATCGAAACAGCGCCTCCAGACTCAGCGGCACCCGGTGAAATTGAATCTGAAGTTGAGTCGGCGAACGCACCGAAAACTCACTGACAAATGACGCCAGACGCGGGTTGAATGTACTCAGTGAAGGGTCCAGCTGGCCACTGAGTGCCTCGGCGATCTGATTTGCGCTGAGAATCGGCTGTGTCTGCCAGTAGGGCCGCGTCGACTTCAGCGTAAACAGGACCTCTCGACCAAGATCCTGTGGATCCCACTCATCAAAGAACGCTGATTCGAAATAGGTGAGTTCGTCGGCGCTGGAGGGTGCAAACAGTGAGACGGTGGTCAGTTCACGATCTCTTTCATTCGCTTCCAGCGGAATGGGTGAAACGATGTCCGTCCGGGAAAAGTCGCGTACGGCGACTCGCAGCGTCTGATGTCGGAAGACGTATTTATTGTAGGCGGCCCGCACGTTCCCGGCGGTCGGCCAGGTCACATGCTGAGAATCAGCGGCCTGACGCCGCAGGGTTGTGGGCCAGATTCTGTTGGCGATCGCGGCGACTGCGGCGGCCTCTGCGTGTCGGCCGGCCTGAGAGTGCTGTTCGGCCTGCGCGAACACGTCAGCAACCATGTTCTGCAACTGGCCCTTCCATTCGGAGATGACAGGATGCTCCGGAAAGTGTTTCGCCAGTCTGTTCAGAAAATAGCGAGCCAGATCGTAATCCTTGTCGTCGACTGCCGATTGTACGGACGTGCGGATGGTCTTGCCGAACATGGCTGCCAGCTGTGGACTGCTGATGTCACGCATCGCCAATTCATCCAGCAGCGCCATCGCCGCATAGGCATTGCCGTCCTGGAAATTGATTTCGGCTTCTCTGATCAACAACCTGGCGAATTGCGGATTGGCTTCTTTCCAGCCCGGGGCCATCCGCTCGACTTCCATCAACAGTTCATAGGCCTGACTGATTTTACCGCGGTCGACCAGTGCACCAGCTTCGCGCAGCATCATGTCTTCGAACGATATGACGCGTTCTACCTGGCTGACGGGCAGCTGATAATCCACCGAGTTGTCGTTGGGCAGATTGACCTCAAGTAGTCTTAGCCGCTTCTTTCGTTCCACGATTTCGGCCCGCTCTGCCGCATTGGCGCCCCTGGTCTGCTCCAGTTGCGCCAGTTCGTCAGCCATCTTTTGCAGTGTGTCGGGGCGAGGATAAAGTGGCTGACAGACAATGACGGACTGGTTCTTCAGGACCACCCAGTCGAACGGATCGGCCTTCAGAAGTTCTTCCACAGAGGGCCAGACCATGTCTTCCAGCTGCGGCAGTTCGTCCTGTGCGCACGACGTCGGAAGGACCAGAACATTGGCGCAAAGACACAGGACCGCAGCGATGAGAATGCCGCTGCCCGTCAGTCCGGAACCAGGGTGGATTTTGGTGCAGCTATTCAAGGACATCTTCCACACTATAAAGACTGCCATCGACTCCAATGACGACCAATGAATTGCCAACTTTAACAGGTCCTCTTTGCGCTTCCTGACCGAGTATGATGCTCTTTCCGGTATCGTTGCCTTCTGCATCAAGTACGATCACCTTTCCGCTGGAAAGACATGCCACAAACCCGCCACCATCAACGGCGACGGGTTGGCCTGTCAGAAACGTGCCGTTCAGGGGAACGGTCACTGATTCCTGCAGCGAGCCGCCGCGTGAAAACACCTTCAATTCACGGCGCGCGACTTCTACAAAGATCCGATCTCCCGAAATATACGGCGATCTCATGGCAACTCCACCGAGTTCATGTTCATCCAGAACTTCCAGCGTTGCCGTAGACATTCTCAGGAGTTTGCCGTCGGACGTCACGACAGCCAGCAGATCACCCGCTGCTGCAGGTGTCAGTTCGATCGGATGTTCCATGCGTGTCCGGCTGACTTCGAACAGATGCCGTTTTCCACTTGTCCGATACTCGACCCGAATCAGTTCGTTGTCGGAGTTGATGGCCAGCACCTGAGTTTCGTTAAGAGCCACGAGTGATTTCCAGGACGCCTGTTGATTCTCGCCCTGCGTCTGAGCCGCTCGATAATCCGTCACTCGGCCTGCACGAGACGCTGTAAAATGCAGGCCACCAGGAAACGCGACAACCACGCCATCAGCAAGTGATACCGGCGGAACTTCCGGTACACCTGGCAACGGCCATTTCCGCTCAAGCTGTCCATTCGTCGTAAATGTCCACATGCCTGGCTCTTCGCCGCCACAATAGGCAGCCAGTCGACCATCCTCGAATGTTACGCCACCGATGGCGTCGCTCAGACCGTCCGGTACGCGGTATTCGCTGAGGTTGTCGATGACAAAGCCACCCTTCTTGATTGTCTGCAGGGGAACTCGGAAAACTCGACCAAAATCAGCGACGGCCAGCAGGGATTCGTTGTTAGCGGCAGGACCGGCTGATACGACATTGGTGCCGATGACCGTGCGCCACTGATCTTTCATCTCCTGGGGCTCAACCCTGGTGAAGAAGATGGACGACGAATAGGGTTCATTAGTCGTCACAAAGAAGTTCTGATCGGACATCTGGATCGGCTGCAGATGCAGTCCTTTTGCCACAGAGTCGGATAGAAGTTCCAGAGTATTGGTCCGGACCTGAAACTTTCGTAATGCTGTGCTGGCCATCCACAACTGACCACCCGGTCCGGCCAGCAGATAAATGGGTGCCGTGGCCGCGTCTTCAAGTTGATTCGCACCAACCTTCGCCAGATGATCGGCATCGGGTTCATCGTTGACCCGGAACGCCGTCACCCGCTGAGGTGTCGAGGGGACGTACAGTTCACGTCCTCTGAGCAGCAAACTATCTCTAACCTGGCCGTCAACAGTCTCCGATGCGAGCACGGTCACGTTGCCACTGCCCGGATCGACGGTCAGAACTCTCAGCCTGGCCTTTTCGGCGGAATCGTTGTCGGCCAGCAACATCATCTTACCCACCGTCAGAATCGGGGCTTCGACACTGCCGAGACGGTGTTCCACATACGACACCGCCACACATTCCAACGGACTGATGGTCAACGTATAAACGAGCGACTGGTCACCCGCGACCACCATATACTTTTCGTCGCGTGTCACAGCCGGCGGTCCGACCACGGGTTGATTGAAGACGACACGCGAAATCGCTTTACCCGAATCTACGGAAATCTTCCACAGTTCTCCGCTTTCCGTCGTCAGGTAAATCTGCTGCTGAAATATGAACGGCGGTCCGGAGGGCAGTGACGGAATTAGCTGACGCCACAACAAATCACCACTCTTCTGTGACAGCAGAAGAAGTTCATTTGTGTCGGTGTGATAAATCAACAGCGACGGCTCTGACGCATCGACAGTAATCGGAGCGAACGGCGCGTCTCTGCCAACCGCACGTTTCCAGACAGGCTCTCCGGTTTCGGAGTCAATTCCGTAACAGCTGCCAACACCTACCGCGAAGACCAGCTTGTTCTGCGAGACCTGGTCAACGGTCACCTGGGTGCGCAGTGTCAACGATGCCGAGACCCGGTCGGACGACGAGAAATCTTCGGTCACGGCCGGCGTATTCAGATCTTCCCGTTTCGTCAGAGCCTTCTCTCGCTCCATAATCGTGGTCAGAATCTTTGCCACATCAGCATCGTCGCTCAGCACTTCATATTCGTCGATCAGAGCCTGACGAGACTCAAGAGCCGCCAGAGTGTCGTCGGCCTTCAGATGGCCATTAATTTCTGCCAAAGCCCCGTCCAGAACTTCAGCTTTACGAATCGCAGCTTCCGCCTTGCGATGAAGTGCCCGAATCTCGTCTTCAAGCGACCGTGGCAGACCATCAGCGCCGGCAAACTGATCCATGATGTCTTTGGCAGCGATGCTGTCTTCCAGTGGCGGCATGGACGGTTTCAGTTTCTTCGGGATGTCGCCGTCTGCCACTTCTGCACCGAGTCGCACGATGCGCTCCGCATAGCGCTGGACGTCAGCGCGTTCGTCCTGGAAGCCTTCAAGGTCACGGCAGACGCGTATGAAGTCATTCAACTGCTTCAGGGCCTCAGAAACTCCATCAGCGCTGATACTGGTACCTCTGATAATCTCCAGCACTTTCGTCTTGTGATAGAGAATGCGGGCCTGCACCGCATAGTCGCCGTCCGGGTAGGTCTGCAGAAAGCCCACCAGCCGGCTCTTCGCTTCCGGATAGCTTTGTTCCTCGAACTTCCCTTTTGCGGTCGTAAAAGCATTCTCTTCGCTTTTACTCAGAATCATGATAAAGAACACGAGGCCGAGCAGCGTGAGAGCAATAATGCTGCCCGCCATGAGCATCACGAACGGCGATTTCTTGACGTCTCTTTCGCCGGGCCGGGCCGCACCGCCGGACAGCTTATCACTGAACTCTGACAGCCTGCCACGGCGAAGCTGACGACGACCCTTCTCGATTGTCGCGTCGCCGCCGTCCTCTCCTGTTTCGTTATCTTCGTCAACGTCACCGTCAGCGTCGAGTTCATCGACCTCTTCGATGTCGTCGTCATCAATTTCGTCGTAATCTTCCGTCGGCACGTTGGCACCCAACTTTTTTTGAGGGACGTCTTGTATGAAAATGCGGCAGGCTTCCATCAAACCGCTGCTTGCGTTCCACTAACCCGGAACGTTCAATCAACCTCTTTGATCATGGAATTGATTTTTGTAAAACCGGCCTGGGCCGCAGCATCTGCGACCAGAATCCTTTTTTCGTGAGTCGATTCGGGATCAATTAACAGCTTAAGTTCCACGGCGTCGGCAGCCGCTCTTGACGTCTCTAACAGACCGACAATTTCCTTAAACGACTCACCCGGCAAATCATCAATGTAGATTCTGTTTTCTGCATCAATGATGGCTTCCACGGCCGAACTCTCCATCTCCGGAACACTCACCGAAGATACGGCATCAGACTGCGCCGGCGGTACGTCAATCTTCTTCTGCAGAGTGAATGATGCGGTAATCATGAAGAAGATCAGCAGCAGAAACGTGACATCAACCATCGGGGTGAGGTCCATTTCTTCAAAGTCAGGCTCCGGCCTGCCCAACCCAACATCTTCCTCATCCTCTTCTTCCCATGATGGTAGACTGACTCGGACAATCGTATTGACTTTGGTTTTTTCGGCCTGGGGAGCCACCCGTTTCTTCGTAACTTTGGGGCGGCCCGGCACGGGGGCTTCGTCGTCAAGCTCCTCAATATCGTCGTCGTCTTCCGACAGTGTCTCCGCGACCTCGTACGAATCGTCTTCGACTCCAAATTCAACATCAAGTTCAGCCGGATCGACCTGTTGTTTCTTGCGAGAGCCCTCTTTAGAGCCAGCGGCAGCACTGGGCGCAGTGGCCTTGTCGCCTTTGGCCTTCTGGGCGACGCGATCCAATTCATCAAGGATCGGCAGTTTGACAAGATCGAGCGATTTACCCTGTCGATAGGCCGTGATCAGAAGCTTCAGATCCGTCGACACATCGGCAGCCGAGGCATACCGCAGATTACGACGTTTGGCCATCATGCGGTGTACCATCCGACAGATGACATCAGGCAGTTTGGGATTCTGTTCCTTCAGCGGTGGTGGTGTCGTGTTCAAATGCTGAACGGCAATCCCCATGGCCGTAGACCCGGCGAATGGTGTCTTGCCGCACAACAGCTGGTAGCACGTCACGCCCAAAGAATAGACGTCGGAACTCGGGTCGAGTTCCTTACCGTTGACCTGTTCCGGACTCATGTACAGAGGCGTTCCCAGCGTCATTCCTTCGCGGGTGATTCCGCCACCGTCGGGATTGTCGTGCAGTTGAGCCAGACCAAAGTCGGCAACTTTGACTTCGCCCTTTTTGGTCACCAGAATATTTTCCGGCTTGATATCGCGATGAACGATTCCTGCCTGCCCGGAAGCTTTCAGAGCCGATGTGACCTGACGGATGACGTGCAGACACGAACCCAGATCCGGCGTGGCCTTCGATTTAAGAATGCTGGCGAGGTCTCTACCCTTCACAAATTCCTGTGCGATGAAGTGATACCCCTCTTCATCGCCAATTGTGTAGACCTGCACGATATTCGGATGATTCAAGCCGGCCGCCATCATGGCTTCCTGCTTAAAGCGAGCCAGCATCACTTCACCGGACGTTGCCATCAAGGCGGGTTTCATGACCTTCACGGCGACGTGCCGCTGCAGTGAAGTCTGTTCCGCAAGGTAGACGTCGGCCATGCCACCGCTGCCGAGATGTCTCAGCAGGTGGAATTCCCCAAGCTTTTTATCTACCAGATCCGCCATTATTCGATTTCAGCCGTGTGCCCGTTAGCGCCGGTCGGTGACCGCAAAGTTCATCTGAATTTCTGTTTCCGTTTCCGCGGCCACTTCGCCGATCACCTGTTCGACTTCGCCGACAAACCCGGACTTCACGTCGCGTTCTGCATAAATCATGATTTTAATCATCTCATCCAACGCTGCTCGCTGAGTCAATTCGGCTTTGATCTGATCCAGAGATGCGGGCTCACCATCCAGCACAATTTCCCCCTCAGACCCCGACGAAGCCGGTGCCTTGATTGTCAGTTCAACATGTCCAGCGACGGTCGCATTGGTTCCCGATGTCGCCGGCGGGATGTCTCTGTCCGGTGTGCCCTGCATGGTCGAGGTGACCATGAAGAAAATCAGAAGCAGAAACACGACGTCGATCATGGGAGTGATGTCCATCTCGGCTTCGTCTTTTTTCTTCTTCTTTCCAAACGCGGCGTCGTCAAACACGCTGAATCCCCCCGAGTCGCACACTGTGGTCTGAACGTACGCCTGCCACGCCTGAAAATGAAATCTCCGGCAGCAAATTCGCTCGTGGCCGTGCCCACTTCACGGGGCAAGCCTGGTTCTGCCAGGACCTCACGATGGCGAATCCTCTCCACGAACCTGAGCGGCTTCGAGGTCGTCGAAGAACGTTCCCAGATTATCCTGCACCGAATCCTGCAGCTTTGAAATTCGAGTCTGAGTCATCGCGCCCAGTACCACCAGTGGGATCGCAATGGCCAGTCCGGCTGCGGTGGTAAATAACGCGAAACTGATGTCGGACGCCAAGTCTGCTGGCTTAACGCCGGAGTCTCCGGTCCCGGCGATTTTCTTGAATGCCAGGATCATCCCGGTCACCGTACCCAGCAGACCAAGCATCGGAGCAGATTTCACGATGGTGTTCACCCACGACGTGCGAACATCAAATTCCGCAAGGATCTCGCGTGAGAAGAACTCAGACACGATCTGTTTGATTTTCTTGATCGGCTTGGCTCGGTTTTCAACGCCCACCTGAACCAATTGAGGCACGGCTCGCGACCATAGCTCCGGCGTGTCGCACATGTCCACAGCGCCATCAAAGTCGTTCTTTTCAAGCAGTTCACTGACGTCATCCAGAAAGGCGCTCGCTGCTTCGCGGCCAGGGAAGCTCTTTTCCTTCACCCGCCGCATCAGCACGATAATGCAGTACAGACCGTACCCGGCGGCCAAAGCCATCGCCAGATAGATGAGATTGCCGAACTGAAGCAGAATCCAACCGGAATCGACCGCAGCAAACGAAGTGACTGTCAGCGAATTGCATAAAACAGACAAGAAGTGCATATGATTTTCCTGAACCTGTAATTCATTCCGGCCAACAGGCCTGGTCAAACGAGCAACATCTGTCAGTGCCCGGTGTTAACGTAATTTCTGACTGGTAACCACAAACTCAAACCCACTGCCCGCTTTTTTCACCTGAAAACGAGTACGGCGAATCTGTTCCGGAGGCCTCCCGCCAGCACGTTCCGCCTCAAGTTGTGCCAACATTTGCTCAGTGCTCGGATCGTAGAAGTGCAGAACCATGCCTTCTTCAGCCTGCGGGACACCTGCCTTTGTCAATAATTCGATGTCCGCTTTGACGCGATCACCTCCCTGCCAGTTCATGAACAACCGCTGGTCCTTGCTGTTCAGCCGCTCCTCACGAAGTGATGGACTGCTCGACATATTCTTCAGGTAATATATGCGGCCGTCCTTGAATGCACAGCCTAGCTCAATCTTGAAGAATTCCAATTGCTTGGCATAGGACTTCAGATTGCCCTGATCAGCAAACTCCACAAACCACCGCTGCTCACGTTTTACGCCACCGCGAACTCCACCACCGCTGCCAAATGGTCGACCACTTCCCTCAGCACTGCCAGGGTTTCCTCCGCCACTCGCATCTGCATAGTCGTTGGGCTGCTGCATTTGCGCTGCGGTCGCAGACAAAGTGAGTATCTGTTCCGTAATCTCTTCCAGTTGAGTTTCGCTCTGATCGTTCGAAAGCGATGGATCGTCAGTCGGATCCAGGGGCGATTCCACGTCCAGAGTTTCATCCGGATTTCCGTCCTCGAATCCACCGTCGCCGGTTTCCATCACAATGGGAATCGATTGAACGTCCGGCAGCAGATTGCTGAGCCATATGGCAATCAGTATCGCAACAAAGAGCCCCAGTCCGACAGCGGCAGCAATCTGCATCGATGTCGCAACGTCATACTTTGTCTCCGACATCACCGGAACTCGACCAGTCACACGCCGGGACTTGCGATCCGGAACTGTGGTGGACATGGCGAACTCCAGCTAATTGACGAGACAGGGGAATGACAAAAGAGCTGGAAGTTGGAATTCGCCGCCAGCAGTAAGACTCAGTTCTAAAGCAATTTGATGCGGAACCGCATAAGATTGGTACGCCGATGCTAGCTGTTTTCCGGGCAAAATGTCAACGATGCGGGTCGATCAACCATCGCAAAATCGCCACACGCCACCACTCCTCCTGGGACGGCGTCACCACATCCGCACGGTACGACTACGATTTCCGACTCCGCAAACATCGATAATTCCCCTGTTTTAACAAGCGATACTGACGTGAGACACGCGAATAACGCGAACTTCTGTCGAAGATCCGGTAACCCGTCCAGATATTCGGGCACGACCAGGATCACTTGATCCGACCTACCGGTCGATCATTATGCCCTTAAGGATCCCGAACACCGGAAGTACGTGAAGTCATTCCACACCGTCACGGTGAAGATGTCGCCATGCTGGTCCCAGAAAATGCAGCAAATCGGAAGCGATCAGCCCGCGTTCCGACATTTCGGCGGCCGCCAGGTCGCCCGCCGTGCCGTGCAGGTGAACAGCAAGGGATGCCGCATCAAACAGAGACAGCCCCTGACCGATTTGTGCCGCCATGATTCCGGTCAGGACGTCGCCGCTACCTCCCGTTGCCATCCCTGAATTTCCTGTGGAATTCACAAATACGCGATCCCCGTCGGTGACCACCGTACCAGCTCCCTTCAACACCACGACAACCTTGTGCTTTGCGGCAAAGTCCCGGGCAACATCTGCGCGGCGGTCCTGGATTTCAGCGATCGAAAGCCCCGTCAACCGCGCGAACTCACCCGGATGCGGCGTCACGATGCAGGACGGACTCGAATCCACCAGGCCGAACATCTCGTACTCGGCAACAACATTCAAAGCGTCCGCATCAAGAATTATCGGGCAGGCTGACTCTCTGAACAACGACAACACAAGATCCGCCACCTGCTTCGACTGCCCCAACCCGGGGCCAACCGCAATCGCATCTTTGCCCGTCAACAACTGACGCACGTCATCAACGCCAACGTCAGACAACAGCCCGCTGCCACAACACGGCAGCCCGATCGTCATGTACGATGGTTCGTAGCTGGCAACAATGGCCTGAATCGATTTTGGAACGGCCACCGACACCAGCCCCGCCCCGCCCCGCAATGCCGCCGTCGCCGACAGGCAGGCGGCACCACTCATACCGACAGAGCCGCCAATCACCAGCACTCGGCCAAATGTCCCCTTGTGACCGTCCACTGCACGGTCCGACACGCTAACCGGACTGGATTCATTCTGCCTTGCCACGTTTCGCCTCCCGTCGCGCCGAGAATTGTTCAGATTTTGGCGATGGCACTCCGTCACCACAGGCCACGGCTGCCAGCCACAACTTCAACTCGCTTCCCCACCAATCGTGTTCGGACCGGCAGGAGCTTCTGATCAGAATCATCTCGTGCTGCGGCCGCCCTGTCACCTCAAACGTGTTTCAATGTGCAGAATCCGGTGACGACTTGACGCAGCACCGACTTTTGTTCAACTTCACCCTGCTGTGTGCGACAGGTGTCGTCATGAGTGGTTGTGACGTTGGACAGTTACGCAGCCTGGGAACATGGTCCCGAGCTGAATCAAATGACTGAACGGGACAATGGTCTACGGTTGAAAACCACAATCCGTAACTGCACGCTGTGCGACCTTATTCAGCGTCTGGCTATTCATTGAAGGTGTACAAATGCGGACCAGAATTTTCTTTCATGACCATGGCGCGTCGTCGCTCATCAAACGTATGCCAGCAGTTCTTAGTCTTCTGACGGCTGTTTTCCTGACCGCAGTGTCTCATGGCCAGGACAGCTTCCGTCACACGGTGATCTCCAGCAGACGAGCACACAACGACGAATTCTGGAAAGCCGAAGCAGCGAAAGTGACGCCGGATTGTCAGTATCAGTGGTGGATACAGAAATCCGTACTGAAAGGTGGCCGACAGGAAGGCGTTGACCAGATCATTATCAACAATGGCGTGATGGAAATCGTGCTGTGCCCGACCCGAGGCATGGGGATCCTGCAGGTCAGCGCCGGAAACGTCGTGCTGAAGTGGGACAGTCCCGTCAAGGAAATCGTGAACCCGCAGTTCGTGAATCTCAACAGCCGAGGTGGCCTGGGCTGGCTGGAAGGTTTTAATGAGTTCATGTGTCGCTGCGGACTGGAAAGCAACGGTCATCCGGGCACCGACAGGTTCATCAACAACGTAGGCGACGAAGCCGAAATGGAACTGACACTGCATGGCAAGATCGCCAACATTCCGGCTCGCAACGTCGAAGTAATTGTGGACCGCCAGGCACCATACGCGATACGCATCAAAGGCCAGGTTGACGAAAAACTGCTGTTTGGCCCAAAACTGGAACTGCACACCGAACTCATCGTCATACCGGGTGAAACGTCCTTTCAACTGGTCGACGAAATTCGAAACGTGGGCGCTCAGGAACAGGAGTTCGAAATTCTGTACCACTCCAACTTCGGCAACCCGCTGCTGGAAGAAGGTGCACAGGTCGTCGCTTCCGTGAAAAGCGTCAAGCCCTTCAATGAGCACGCGGCTGCCGGACTGGACACATGGAATGTCTATGCCGGACCAACCACTGGCTTTGTGGAACAGGTTTATCTGCTGGAACTTAACGGTGACGCACACAACCACACGACAGCGTTGCTGCATAACAGAGCGGCCGACAAGGCAGCGACGATCAGCTGGTCACTGGATGAACTGCCCTATCTGACAGTGTGGAAAAACACAGGCGCTCTGGCCGATGGTTATGTGACCGGAATTGAACCGGGAACGAATTACCCGAATAATCGCAGCGTCGAACGGCAGGCCGGTCGGGTTCCTAAACTGGATCCGGGCGAAAGCCATAAAATGACGCTGAAGTTTGGTTTACACAGCGGTATCGAAGCCGTGAAGGCAGCGATCAATTCCGTCCGGGACATTGGTATTTCCGGTCAGCCGGTTGATGACCCAAAGATTGAAGCGATCAGACGGTGAGAAACACCGGCAGAGCCGGTGGCACCAGGAAGGCTCCCGGAAGGGAGCCGCAATACAAACTCGAAGCGCCAGCGAGTGAATCTCGTGCAATTGAGAAACACACTTGCCGACGCTGCATGCCTGCATCAACAGGTGGCCCGCTTCCGCCGGTCTCTACAAAATTGTGCAGCAGATGGAAACATGAATCCGTGATGTCAGATGCGGCTGTATCCCGACGGTGTTCGATCTGCGGCGTCGCGTCGTTTCTGCTGACGGCAGCAGTTTTCTGTTGCTGGATCGGGCTGCGATTTGGGATGAATACGCCGCCGTCGTCGACGGGTGACGAATCCAGCTACGATTCAATGGCCTGGGAACTCAGCCGCGGCCACGGATTCGCTGTCGACTACGACGATCCCGTATTCCGCGCACCGTACGACGAGGCCGCGAAAACGCAACCGGAGCTGTTCACGGTTCCTTCGTCAACGCCGGGGCCGATCGCCTTTCGGCCACCGCTGCTGTCCACCATCGCCGCTGGCCTGAACGTAGTGTTCGGTCGGCAGTTCTACGCCGTCAGAAGTTTAAACGTGCTGCTGATGGCAGCCACGGCCGGCCTGCTGGCGTGGTACGTATGCCGCAAAGCAGGATTCGTCACGGCGTTCATTGCGATTACGTTCTTCCTGATCGATGTCAGATCACGCCTGTACGCACGAAGTCTGCTGACCGAACCGCTGGCGTGTTTCCTGGCGACATTGCTGACGCTGACACTGCTGGGCATCGTCGAACACTCGAATCGCAAACGGCTGATTCTTGCCGGAATATTAACCGGAGCGTCTATGCTGACACGATCAATCGTGGTGCTGTGGTTGCCGGGACTGACGATGTTCGTGTGTTTTGTCGTTCGCCGACTTCATAAACACAGCTGGCGTGATGCTGCCGGAAGTACGGCATTGTTTGTTGCCGTCACGCTGGCAGTATTCGCGCCCTGGGGAATACGAAACGTCATGCTGCTGGACAGATTCAGTCCGATGGGAACACAAGGTCTGATGGAATTGTCGGCCGGTTACAGCGATGCAGCCTGGGACAACTTTGGCGTATGGCAGAACCTTGGTGCACAGGGATTCTTTGCTGCCGTTGACACATCCGGTCTGTCAAACGTCGAAAGCGAACTGGCGATAGCTGAAGTCAGCAGCACAACAGCCGTCGAATGGATCAGCCGCAATTGGGCAAAATCAGTCCCACTGGCCGGCATGAAGATCTTCAGCGAATTCCGTCCTCACAACGTGGTGGAGTTCATTGTACTGGCATTCGCGATGATTGGTCTGTTTACCTCAAGCCGGACCGCTGCATTGGTATTCAGTGTACTGCTGGCGACAAATGCATTTTCGGTTGCGTTGACATGGTCCGTGGAAGGCCGTTTTCTGGTGCCCCAACTATTCATCCTGCACGCGTTGTGCGCCGTGGGCGTTGGGTCCTGTGCACGCGGCCTGAAGTCGGCGTTGAACAAAACAAAACGGTCGCCGGTGGTATGAGGGAAGCCGCTGAAAGCGGGCCACAATACAAGCTCGACGCGCCAGCGAGTGGGACTCGTGCGTTTGAGAAACGCACTTGCTGACACTGCGTGTTGCTATCAGAAACGGCAAAGACTCATGATTAGCCTCAATTGCGCACGGATTTTTAGGCGGATCGAGCAAACCGTGTGTCTGCCGGAACATCGGCCGATTCTTTCGGATGTCGAACCGAACAGACTGTATCACGATGAAATTCGGTTTGCGCTGCTCCGGCATTGGCGTCGGCCTAGGTCCTACGTCGTGCACAATGCAGGTTAGCGACGCGGCTTAACATGCGGCCATGCCGCGTCAGGATGTCTCTGCGTGCAGCGGCGGCGGCGCAGATTGTTGTCGCAGGTCAAGCCAGCGTTCAAACAGCAGCGTGTCCATCCGCAGTTCAAAGTAATTCTGAAACGGCATGTCAACCTCCGACACGACAAGCCCGGCGAATTTGTGGTCGGCAAGGATGTCAAAAATGCCCATGCAGAATTCACGAGACGTGTACATCGGCCGATGTTCGGTCGGCCCCGGCAGATAGCCAGGCATATGGATGTGCCTGATGCACTCGGATGCTCGTTCGAACACACCACGCACCAGAGCAAATAATTCCTCGACAGGTGCGTCATGCAGCGAAAACTTCCAGATGTGTTCCATGTCCAGAGTTACGGAACCCTGCTCATGGACCCATGCGTCAAAACTGTCCGCTGGCACTCGTTGGTTCTCGATCGCCAGGGGAATTTTCGGATCGATCGCTCGCAGTGGTTCGGCGTAGCGGCGGAACATTGGCTCATGAATCACGACCGCCGATACGTTCAGTTCGGCAGCCAGCCGACAGCAGTTTCGCAGGTGAGTCTCATTCAGCTCGGGCTTATTCGGAAAGTGCAGCGCATAGTCCATTTCAAAATCGCTTGAGATCCGGACGACGTCATCAACGCATTTCAGCACAGAAGCGTCCAGATACAGCTCGGCGCTGCGAAACCCTGCATCGTACGCCTGTTGAAAGGCAGACAGTTCGGGCAGAAATTTGGTGGCAAGTTTCAGCATCAACATATTTTCCGATTGAGTTCGCACACTTCCGGTCGCGGAAGTCAATGTTTTTCGCAGCGGAGCTTCTGGGCAGACCGAATTCTCAGGCCAGTGCGCGTCTATCGTGGCCACGAAATAGCGTAATACGCTGCAATGACGACTTCGGCAGACGCGAATTCCCTCTCAATTATCGGCGTCCCTGGTCAACACAGCCAGTTTCTTCCGCTGAGCTTCACAGCCGTCAGCCCCATATCTGCAGGCGAAAACGTTTTTTCGCGCAAAAACAGGTTGCCGCTGAATCGAGATTCGCCACCCACCAGAACGACGTGTTCGTCCTGCACATCAGCTCACATGTCCGGCGGAACGGGTCCACTTTGGATTCCGCCAGGATTGCTGTAACGGATCGCCGCATTACCCGCTTTGGTTATTACTGCCAACAAAACACCTTGCAGGAGCGGAACAATGCCAGACGGATCACGAAAACGCCGATTTGCAACCAACCCAGCCAAACGAGAATGGTATGCCCACCATCGAGCCCTCCGATTCGCACGCCGCTTCGGAATCTGTGCCGCGTAATGATGCGAATGCCTCTCAGTTACAGCGTTTCACGCTGACTTGTGGCCACGAAGAACGCTTTTCGATAGTCGTTTCGTTACTCCCACGAGCCAGTATCGTCTACGACAATAAGTGAACCGCTGTAGACACCGACTTGAATCAAATCTCGAAGATCGCCAGCACAGAGCCGCAGCTTTGTTGCACTGGCGCCCCGCTTCCGCAGTTGTTGCCGAAGCCCACCCGCGAGATCCCAGAGCCGCCTGAATTCATGGTTTCGCGGTCTGAAAGCACCTCCCCGCAAACGGTTGATCGTGGTACAGCTACCGCACAAACACGGCTGCGCGGTGCGTGACAGCATCCTGAGATTCCCGGAATCGTCTGCGAACCGTGTGCTTGTTCTACCAAGGATGGACACTTCACATGTTCAGAACCCCGATACTGCTTCTTCTTTTCGTATGCACGTGCGGACCTGCCATCGCTCAAGTGCGGCAGTTTCCGTATGAGGCGCGAGTTGTCGTAGAGCAGACTTATGTCCGCAGCGGCGGCGGCGAAGCCTTTTATCCGACCGCACAACTGCGCCGCGACGCCAACGTCACTGTGCGTCGGCACGATCCCGGTGGGTGGTATATGATCGATCCGCCCAAGGGCAGTTTCAGCTGGATTCCCTCAAAACACACGCGACGCCTCTCGTCCGATTCAGCGGAAGTGCTGGAAAGCAATGTCGTCGTTTTCGTCGGCAGTTCCTTTGGCGATGAAACTCACGTCTGGCAGCGGAGGATGATGGCCGGAGAAAAAGTGACCGTGCTGGGCGAACAGCAGGTCGACACCCTGTCGGGCCCCAAACAGATGCTGAAAATTGCGCCGCCGAAACGAGAATACCGATGGTTGCCTGGTTCGGCCGTGATTCCTGTCGGCGAGACAGCTCGTGCTGATCACGATCGTAATCCCTATGCCGTGCCTTCCAACGCCATCCGCCCTGGTCCGGAACAACGCAACGCGACAACCGCACTAGGTCCGCAGCAAGGCAATTCTTCGGTCTCACCAAGCAAACAGCTGCTGAAACTGAAGCAGATCCGCGAAGAGCAGCGACAGTTGCAGGCGATCGATCAAAGATTTCGCAGCATGATTATGGCCCCGCCGTCAAAGTGGAAACTGGACTCTGTGGAAGCCGATTACCGCGAACTGCAGAACGGTGCGAAGTACAAACCGGTGGCCGGACAGATCGATCTTCGCTACCCGGCCATCAAACGTTATCGCCTGCGAAAGGCCGAATGGGATGACCTGGACCGACTCACCTCGGAAACAGAGAAGCGTGATTCTGAGCTGCTGGCCAAACAATTCAACCTGCCGCAGACCACAACGTCGCAGATGATGGCCAACCAGCAGTTCGTTGTGGGACCGCAACCCAGTGTCTTCGGACCACAACTGCAGCCGGTTCCTGAGCAGTCGCCACTGCCATTTCCTTCATTCGCGAACGGGACCACAATTGGTTCGACCGCGCCCAACTCGACAATTCCGAACGTTTCTGAGGGACCGCCAATCCCGACGACGACGGTCAGCAACAACGGAATTTCACCGATTCCCGCCTCCAGCCGCTACATCGGCGCAGGCATCATTCAGCGTAGCACTGGAACGGAAAATGAATCGTATTTGCTGACATCATCGTCCGGAAAAGTCCTGGCCCATCTGACTCCCACAGAATCCGTGAGCCTCGAAAAATTCGTCGGTAAAGCCGTGGGACTTCACGGGAAACGATGGTTCGAAGATAAGACTCAACATGATGCGATCGAAGTGAGTGGCGTCGAAGTCGTGCGTATTCGGCAATAGTGCGGTATCTGTGGCGACCGGATTCGAGCGATCGCTCGAATCAGCGCGGCCCACTCCATCTGATCACTGCGAAAACACATGCGAAACGAACGGTCGTTGCTCTGAGAGATTCTGATTCCATGACTTGAATCTTTTTTGTGAATTTCATGTCCAATGCAGCTGCAGATATTGCCGGTATTCAGAGCACGTTGCGTAACTCGTTCGACAACTGGTGTTTACGACGACAGATTTGTGGCGTCGCGAAATAATCACGCGACAACTCACCTTGACCCATTTCAGGAATCCAAATACGTTTCGGGCATGTTGATGAACGTTGTGAATGCAGCGTTGACAGCAAACCGTTGTTAAGCCAATCGCCCCCGGAAGCAGCTTGAGTCCTCCGCCCCCCTGGGACTCGTTGCTTCCGGGACTTATTGAAACCCCCAGCGTTTTCGCTGGGGGTTTCTTTATTATGACGTTATTATGATGTTAATCGTCAGTCTCGATGGCCTCTTTGATTCGCATCACGTCTCACGAGTCCGTGAATGTGGTCTATGCCATTCAGCATGGTATTCTGAGCCGTCTTGAACGTGACATCCGGTTTCACTAGCTGCCACGCACAGAGTGGGTCAATTTTGGGTTCACCTCCATCGAGATCCGGTGCGTACTTCCATCCATTTCGAGCCGACCAACGCCAAATAGTGGCCGCTGGATCACCAGGAACGATGTCCTCCGGCTGCAATGGCGTGAACGTTCCAGTCTTAACACTTGACAATATAAAACTCAGCGTCCGTAAGTGGACGTTCAGAATGTTCGCCTGGAACATGACGACCGCTGCTGACAAACTTTCTAGAGGGAGTCAGCAGTGTCACAAATGGCCGCTCTTGCGGTCTATGATGGATCGTTAAGGCGTTAGAGATAAAAGGTCAGCAGTTACACCTGTTGACCTTTCTCTTTGCGCAGCGCGATCCAGTGACCTCATGGTGGCCACGGTTCAGAGCAGGCATCGAAGAAGCCTCGATCGCTCCAAACGATTCTGTTCGGGAATAGCACACTCAACGCTCGCTCACCTCACTCCGAGCCACTCCGGACGCTACTCCATAACATTGAAAAAACCGCACCACCTCAACCCGTGGCACCCGGCGATTGAGTTGTTCGTCCCGATAGCCTCTCAGCCGCTTGGCATCAAAGAACCGGTTGATAATTCGCTCACAACTGCCAGCCAGCTGCGCCACTTCGGACGTTGAAAACTCTTGCTTTTCTGGGATCATCATTGCGTCACCTCAGCTTCCGTCAGGAGTGACAGAATTCGCCAGCCGATCTGGCTGGCCTGTTCCGGTGACTCAATGTCTGCAACCTGCAGTCCGTGCTTCCTGAGCAGCGTCTGCAAAGCCTCCACAGCCTGTTGTTTTTTGTTCTTGCGCATAGCAATCTCCGTCCAATCCGCTGCGGCACCCTCCGCGCAGACTGGTCGATTAGAAAACAGCGGATTCCCATCGCTGTTGAAATTGGGGAAAGATCGCCCTGTTGTAAACCTCGGGCAGTTTCTTCAATAAGCCGCCTCAGTTTTGAGGCTCATTTCATCTCGCGAAATTCAGCGAGGATTGACACCGGACTCGTATCGGTCACAGTGTTCGCGGCGAAAAGCGAGTGCCGCGTTGCAGTAATTGGTTGCTTCACAAATCATCAAAGTCAGGTCTTCGTTTAGTTCCGGCGATGTCGTCTTTTGCGTCAAGCATCAAGTTGATGCCGTTGTTTTGTGGATCGGCAATCTTAGCGATGTTGTCCGTGATTGCACGACATTTCCAGGCGGTTTTCAGATATCCGCTGAGAGCAAACTTACAGCCCAGGATGTGGTGTTATTTGACAAGTCCCCAATACCATGTAGGGTGATGTTTTAACTCACTCTCGCACGAGCCGGAATTGCCCCATTGGCCGCAAAGTCAGTGGGGCTTTTTTGTGCGCTGTCCAGAGCGACTCACAGAACGTAATCGCGGATGCATTGACGCCCTCGAGCCCCGACGGCAAGATTCTCAAACTGATCGCATGGCTTGAACCGGACGGCAATGGCAAGCACCTGTATCCAGCTCGCCTGGACCGAACGTTGATGGACGTCACCGGCTCCTAAACACATTTCCCGCACCTCTCACTCAATGCTTTCCTGCGCGGCCGAGCATCGATAAGATCACTGAACTCGAAAACGCCTGAGAACCTCAAACTAAACTGAGACATATCCCATGAAAAACACGTCTGTTGTCCTGACTGCGTTGCTGGCCTGTTTTGTGATCGCCGGCACCTGTGTTGCTGCCGATGACGAAACGGCAAAGAAGAAGCCTGCCAAGACCAAGTGGGTTCAGACCATGGAAAAGACGTTTAAGACCTTGGACAAGGACGAAGACGGCTTTCTGTCCTTCGACGAGTACAAGGGCAAGAGACAGAAAAACGCAGCTCTCGAGAAAGCTGAACAGATTTTCAAGCTGATCGATACAGACGACGACCTGAAAGTGTCGCTGAAAGAGTTCACGAACAAGCCGCCAGAAGCTCGGTTCATGATGACCGATCGGAACGGAGATGGTGAGATCACGTTCTACGAATACAAAGGGAAGCGAGAGAAAGCAGAAGAAATCGAGCAGGCCGAACAGCGGTTCAAAAGAATTGATAAGAATGGCGACAAGAAGCTGACAGTGGACGAATTCAAGGCGGCACAGAAAGCTCAGCTGCCGAAGAAGTCAGCCACGAAGAAATTTCAGCCGAAACTGTTGCGGGCCGCTGAGAAGAAATGACGCCAACTTTTGGTTGCCAACAAAAGGACGTTAATAACGCTTCAACTCACCCCGGTGGGATAGATGAACTAAGCAGATACGTCCTTCAGCCTGGGAAGAATGTGTTCTTCCCAGTAGCTCTTCTTGCCGATGCGGCGGAAGTCGATGTTGTCCAGCGACAGCCACTGCATTGACCTCGTCTTCGCTGCTGCTACATCGAAGCCCGCGTAGTCGTCCGCCACGAAGAGCCACTTGTGGTGATAGATCCATGGATCCTTTGACTGCCTTCGAATTGTCGTGGCCCCGTCAGACTTCACGGTACACACGTTTCCGACTGTCGGTTCGTCCGTTGAATCGAAATCGTCGCACACGATGAACGACACTGTTTCAGTCTTCAGCTGGTACTTAACTACGGTGTAGTTGAAACCATCAGGGACGGCCGGTGTTGCATTCGGAACGGCGACAGGAAGCAGGTGCTCGTACGAGCGATGCACGTAGCCGGCTCCTCCAATTTCCTTTCCAACGCCGAATCGACGAGACCTGGCTGGCAACTTTGCTGCGCCCATAGTTATCAGTCTCTGGATGAGTTCAACGGAAGAAACAGGTTGCTGCTGCTGGCGGCCGTCAGGTCGCAAAGGGATGGCGGGGATCGATCCGCTGGTGATTCAAAGCTGCATTCAACTGTTCGGAATTCGTAGCCATCGTCGCGGGCGACACAGTGCATAAGCACATTGAGATTGGTCATCCCTTTCAGATGCTCCAACCCAGCATCCGTGATCTGTGTTTCGACGAGGTTGAGCCATGTCAGGTTCGTCCGGCCTTTTAAGTGCTCCAGTCCAGCATTCGTGATCTGAGTGTAGTCGAGGAGGATGACTTCCAATTCGGTAAGGCCTTTCAGGTGTACCAGTCCCAACGGTTGATGTCAGCTGCTGCCAACGCTGGCGTATCGATGACCGTGTCGATCGCCTGAAAACCAAACTGTTCGAACAGCTTCGCTTCCAGGCACGATAACGGATCTCAGGTCGCTGAGTCCGGCCGTGCGGATTGGGCGACGGCCGACGGTGGACGTGTTTGTGGCAGCGCCCGGTGTTACCGCAGCAACCGAGTTCCCAAGCCGAACTGATCGCCCGTTCGAACCGGTTGACCGTCCTGCCAGTCGATTTCCAGCATTTTTTCGCTGCCAACCGCCCGGCCTTCCTCGTCAGTCAGTTGGGTGACCAGCTTCAGGCTGGTCGTGTCAAAGACGTCGCCGGAGGACGGATAGGCCAGACTGCCGTCAATGCTGAATGTGACCCAGCCGGGCTGGTTGCGGACGGGCAGACTGGACTTCAGTTTCGGCGGCATCACCGTGGCATCGTAGACGTGCATGTGACTGTTGGCTCCGTCGGACACCCAGAGTTCCGTTTCATCGGGTGTCAGGCCGATGCCGTGACTTGGACATCCGTGCCGTTTGACTTTTCCCTGTTCGAAGCCTTCCACTTCGACACGATGCAGTTTGCGACCGGTCGTCAGATCACCGACCTCAAACCCCAGGCATTGGTTAATGCAGACGAAGACCAGCGTCTCAGAACCATTCACCGTAAACGGTCGGATATTGTGACTGAAGGGGCCACACGTCTTGGCGACGGAGTGGTTCGTCGTTTCGGCAATGGTGAGAACCGGCGACCTCAAACCAGCAAGGTATGCGTAACGTCCGCCGATGCCACAGATGGTGTTGTGCGATGCGGAATTGGGTTCGATGCGGGAAATCACAGCGCCGGTCACTGCGTCCACCACGTGCCAATGCCCCTTCTCCAGTGACGGCAGGTAAATCGTTTTTCCGTCCGGAGTCACCGACATGCGGTCGCAACCGCCGTCGTACTGCTTTTCCCACAATAGTTTTTCCGTCACCAGATCCAGGCACATCATCGTTCGCAGCGTGCTGATGTGAATCAGGTTCGTGATCGGGCTGGCGCACACGCCCTTCACATTGATGGGTTTGCCGTTCTGGTCCACTCCGCCAATCGGTATGCGTTTGACAAACCTGTGCCCGTCATCAATGTCAAAGACCAGCAATCCGTGTCCGCCAGACTCCAGGTAGTTGCGAACTCCAGGCGAAGCGACGTAAAGGTAACGACCATCAAGTGGATCAGCGGCTGAAGTCACAGCTGTAAAGATTGGCAGCAGCAGAAAAATGAGGCGGGTTGAAAAGTGATGGGGCATAGTCGGGACGCCGTCGAAAGTGTAGGAACGATCTGAACTGACGATCATGTTCAGCATCTTGTGGCCGCACATCCGAAAGGGCCAGTGATTTGCGGTCGCTAAATCAAATTTGCTTGCTGCAGTGCCGCATTCGATGTTGAATGACTAGAATGCCATCCCGCTCTCGCCGTTCCTCCTGCCCCGCCTTGAATGATGACAATCCGATCTTCCACCATACATATTCTGGCCGTTGTCGCATTTGTCGCCGGCGTGAACTCAGATCGAACAGCCGCGTTCGGTGATGGCGATCCCGCTGCAGA
>LWDU01000287.1_pt1 | contig 23136 bp, 19 predicted proteins | sample 727161 | NCBI WGS metagenome assembly LWDU01 (sample SAMN04566230, study PRJNA314399) | hydrothermal vent metagenome | isolation source: deep sea hydrothermal plume seawater | place: Mexico: Gulf of California, Guaymas Basin | collected 2004-07-11
TTTGTAAATGCAGTTAACGCTAAAGCACCTATCAAACTTGTAGATATTGCAGTTATATATGGAATGGGTGGAACAACTTGTGTTGCAGCCAAAGGTATAGATAAAGGAAATGCTTCTACTAAGTTAGATGGTCAAAAAGTAGCAGTTCCTTTAGGAACAATGGCTGACTATGTTTTCAAAGAAACAATGAGGGTTGTTGGAGCCGATATTTCTTCAATGAAAATTGTTGATATGAACCCTGAAGACGGATCTGCAGCATTTGTTAACGGTGACGTTGCTATGGCATGTTTGTTTGGTGGCAAATCTATCAAAGCAGCTAAAGAAAAAGGAGCTCCATTACTAACTGTTAAAGAAGCTCAAGATGCTGGTATTGCTGGTATTGATATTACTTCAGTAACTAACAAATTCCTAAAAGAGAATCCTGGAATGGTAAAAACTTTTGTTGAAGTAACTCACGATGCAAACGCTAGATTTAATGCTGGAAAGTCAGACATGAACGTTATAGCTAAAGATGCGGCTATGGATCTTGCTGGTACTAAAAACCAAATGGATGGATTTGAGTTTCCAGATGCAGCAACAATGAAATCTAAGTACCTGAATAAAGGCGGTATACTTATGACTTACCTAAGTGTTATGGGTAATATGTTTGCTACGTCTGAGAATCCTGCTCTTAGTGATTACTCTCAAGTTGTAGATACTAGTTATCTACCCTAAGTAAGCTCTAAAATAATATTTAAAAAGGCACCAATTTAATAAATTGGTGCCTTTTTTTTATCAAAAATCTAATATATTATTTTTATGAGTGATCTAGTTTCACAAAATGTGAATATGATTTTTGAATCTCTGAAAGGAGAAGCTGTTCATGCGCTTAAAGATATAAGTTTTACTTTAAAAAAAGGTGAGCTATTAACTGTATTAGGCCCTTCAGGTTGTGGAAAAACAACTTTATTAAATATTGCAGCTGGTTTTCTTCGCCCAACTTCTGGAATTATTACTTTGGGTAATAAAGAAATAAATGGCCCTGGAGTTGAAAGAGGAATGGTTTTTCAACAAGGTGCTTTATTTGAATGGTTGACAGTCGCAGAAAACGTAAATTTTGGTTTAAGAATGAAAAAAGAAGATTCTGTTACGACTGCAAAAAAAGTTGAAGAATGGCTCGAAATAGTAGGTCTACAAGGTTTTGGGAATACTCCTACGTATCAATTATCTGGAGGTATGCAGCAAAGAGTCGCTCTCGCACGATGTTTAATCAATGATCCAGATTTAATATTAATGGATGAACCTTTAGGGGCTCTTGATGCTTTAACTCGAGAAAAAATGCAGTCTTTAGTTTTAAGAATTTGGAAAGAAACTGGAAAAACAATTATTTTAATCACTCACTCTGTCGAAGAAGCCTTGTTATTAGGTGAAAGATCTTATGTTATGGCTCCTAGACCTGGAAGAATACATAAGGAATACAAACTTCCATTTGCCTCAATGGGCTTAAAAGAAGATTTAAGAGAAATAAAAAATAATAAAGAATTTGTAATTAAAAGAGAAGAAATATTATCCATGATTTGGGATATGGAAGAAGAAATAATGGGTAAAGAACTTTAGGATGATTACAGGAGCTATTACATTTTTAATAATTTTTGCAGTTATAGGTTCTATCCTTTATGGACAAAGACAGATCAAATCTGAAAAAAGTGATGCAGTTTTTGGAAATCCTGAAAGAGCTAAAGGTGGAATACATTGGGTTGTAGTTGGAACTTGTTTTCTATTATTTACTTGGCTTTATTATTCATGGGATATCGCAAAGGCATTTTACCCTAAGTCTGCAAATGAACTTTGTCAGGTTGCAAAAGTTAACGAGTCGTTGCTATCTTTAAAGTATCTTTTCCCAATAGAAGAAAGAAGCCATAAAAGTACTGCTCTTATTAAGCGAGAAAACATTAATATAAGTGACAAAATAATTGAAATACAAAGTTCGTCTGATTTAAAAAAGCAGGATAAAGTAATTTTCGTAAATTTACTTAATAAGACTCGTAAAACAATCCCATTATTAACTAATAATAATTATCTAGAAACAGAAACTAAAAATACAATAAATGAGCTAACAAATAGAATAAATGAATTAACAGAAAAGTTTCCAAAAGATAGTTTCCCTCCGCGTTTATCAGATGAAGAAGAAAACAAAAGAATTGAAGCAGTAAAAAAACAATTAGGTTGGGGTGCAACTGGTATGGAGGTTCCTCCTCTACCCGAAAGTAAGGTGGGTTTAAAATTTCATACTGCCGCTCAAGAATTAAATTTAATTAGTGATGAATTTTTTGCAATGAGAAATCATCACTCTGAATATTTACGATTACTAAAAGAAATAAGAGATCAAATTAAAGAATACAAAAATTCATTGAACGATGATCAAGATTTGGAGATTAGATATGTAAAGGAAATTAAAAAACTTGGTCAAAGAATAGAATATGAAAGCATTTTTCCTCCTAATGCTTTAGATGAAATGGAAAATGCAATTAGAGCTTTTGATAGAGTTCAAAAAAAAGAACAAGGCTCTATAAGAATTAAAGATATGTTGTTATTTCCAGCTGGAACAATTGTCGCTAGTGGTCCAACTTGTGCAGAAGATGGTCCTGGTAGATGGTTACCTAAACCATCAGATACCTTTCGAATCTTTGGCGACCTATTAAAACCAAGCGTAGGATTTAAAATGATCCCACTGCTTTGGTATGAAATGATGGGGGTAAATAGAATAGTTGGGTTTATTCTTCCAGATTGGATAGCAGATATATTGCCCGGAAAATATCCTGTTCATACTTCTGATGGAAATGTAAAGCCAAATTTTAAAAGCAAAGTTTTAGATTTTGTAACTGGTGAATTCGAAGCTTTCAAAATACCTGTTCCCATGGGGCATATTTGGGATTCATTCTTACGAGTATTTATGGGCTTAATGCTTGGAGTTATTTTTGGCGTACCTTTAGGCATCTTTATGGGTTTAAATAGATTTGCAAAAGGATTTTTTGATCCATTGGTTGAACTATATAGGCCAGTACCACCTCTTGCGTGGGCCCCATTAGTAATTACTGTCTTTGGGATAGATAACCTTGGCAAAGTATTTTTATTATTTATGGTCTCTTTTTCAATTATGATTATTTCTGCAAGAGCTGGAGCTTCGGGAACGCAACTATCAAAAATTCATGCGGCTCACTCACTTGGAGCATCAAAATGGCAAATATTACGACATGTCATATTCCCAAATTCATTGCCTGAAATACTAACGGGGCTAAGAGTTGCTGTTGGTATGTGTTGGGGAACATTGGTTGCAGCAGAATTTTTAGCAGGAACTACTGGTATTGGATTTGTTGAAAACGTTGCTAGAAAATATATGCAATATGAATGGGAATGCTGGGACTTTTATTTGATATTACTCTTAGAAAAATAATAGATAAAACTACTCCCTGGCACGGGAAGGGTTAATTACCAAGCAATAAGATAAATCCTACTAGGCTTACAACTCATATTATTGAGTTGATTGGTGTTAGTAAGGGAAAAATATGGATATCCAAAACGCAACTGAGAGTGAGAAGTCCATAAATCGCCGTGAATTTATAAGGAAGGTCTCAGTTACTACCTGCGCAGCAGCTACATTTCCTTGGATTGTTCGCCCAGAAGTTTTGTCCGCATCAGGAATCGTCAATGCGTTGATGTGGTCAGATTACCTTACACCAGGATTTCTGAAATCATTCAAGGATAAGACTGGTATTAATGTTAATCACACACCAATCGGTTCGAATGAAGAAATTCTATACAAAATGAAATCCACTAGTGGCCGGGGTGTGGATATCTGTAGCCCTACCAACATGCGTTCGCTACAGTGGGAGCCTCTTGGTTTGTTACGACCGTTTGATCGCAGTCGGATTAAGAACCTCAACAATGTAAACCCAGCAATGCTGGTGGTGGGAGATCAGGAATGGGACTTTGGTGGTAATGGACTCCACTGGCTTCCGCATATCTGGGGTACAGAAGGCGTGGCCTGGCGGACTGACAAATGGACACCGCCTCGGGAGGGTGAGATACCAAGTTATGGTGATATCTGGCAACCTGATATGGAAGGTAAGACTATGATGAGTCCACATTCCGGTATGCTCGGAGCAGGTTTGCACCTTGAAACAACTGGAGCACTGGAAGCGGGTGCCATGCGTAAGGCGTATACTGATGAAGCGGCAATGCGTAAGACCTGGGCAGTTGTGACTGATTTCTGCATTAAGAACAAAAGTCAGGTCAAGCTATTTTGGAACAATTCTGATACCCAGAGAAACGGTTTAATTAACCAGGGTGTGGTTGTTGGCCAGACCTGGGAAGGTCCACCGATCACCTTGATGCAAAATGGTGCCCCGGTTCAGTACCGAGCTCCGATAGAAGGGTCGCTGGCATGGATTGATGGTATGTCACTCTCGGCCGCAGCAGAAGACCTTGATTCGATTTACGCTTTTATCGACTATTGTTTTACACCAGAACCGGCAGGCAAATCAATCGATGGTGGTGGTGACAGTGATTGGGGGAGTCATGGTTACAACTCTGCTGTGCTTGGTGCTGATCGCTTTAGTAGCGATAACCATAATAAGATATTTTCATCAGTCTATCCGGGGAATTCTCTATTTAATTTGTGGCCGTGGCCAAAGGAGCCGCAATGGTATGCCGATGTACGAACAGAATACCGTAATAAATTTGTTAACGCCTGGCTTGCCCAGTAAGGGGTAGCGGTTGCTATGGTCAAAACCACCTGCATCGGTGCTTATCCAAAGCCGGATTACGTAGACCTTCCGGACTGGTTCAACCACCCTGACGGCCCGGATGCCACGGACCCGACAGAGCGCTGGTCAGACGCCATGAATACGCTCGGCAATGATGCCCAGAGCATCATCAGTAGAGGTGTCCAGGAAGTCATCGCAGACCAGATTGAAGCGGGGATTGATATTCCGACCGACGGTGAGGTCCCACGCGAGAATTATATCCATTACCACTGCCGTCACATCGAGGGTATTGATTTTGGCGTTCTGACTGAGGTCTCGCTGAGGAACGGCGCTTACAGCGCCCGGTTGCCAACCGTCAATGGACCGGTCAGTGCGCGGGATATTTTTCTGGTGCAGGACTGGAAACGCGCCCAGGCTTGTACCGACAGGCCGATCAAAATCACGATTCCCGGGCCAATGACCATCACCGATACCACTGCTGATGCGTACTACGATGACGCCGAGCGACTCGGTGCCGAGTTGGCGGATGCGTTGAATCGCGAAGTGATCGCTCTTGCAGAAGCAGGGTGCCCGAACATCCAGGTTGACGAACCGCTATTTGCGCGAAAACCGGGGACAGCACTGGATTACGGTTTCGAAAACCTGGAGCGTGCTTTTCATCGCTGCCCCAAGAACGTCACACGTACAGTGCATATGTGCTGCGGCTATCCGGATCGGTTAGACAATCCGGACTATCCTAAGGCAGATCCGGACAGCTACAACAAGCTGGCAGATGCTATCGAATACTCGTCAATCATGGCGGTGTCCTTTGAGGATGCACATCGCCACAATGACTTATCCCTGCTGGAGCGGTTCAACCAGACCTGTGTGATCCTGGGTGTGATTGCAGTTGCCAAAAGTAAAGTGGAATCAGTTGGCCAGATCAGAGATCGACTAATGTCTGCGTTGGAGCACATCGATGCGGATCGCCTGTTGGCTGCACCGGATTGCGGGTTGGGGCTTTTGAGCCGGGAGTTGGCTCGCTCAAAGCTGTCGAATATGTGTGAAGCGGTACGTACCATTGGCTGATAAGGCAATCTGGAGCTCAGTTCGACTTTCTGCCCGGGGCTGAAGGGCGTATGAACCAACCGTCGTTGACGTTGGCAGTATCGTTGTGACCAAAAACACCTTCAAGCTTGAATGTAATGCGGTAGGTCATATCATGACCATCGGCGGCAGGGAAGTGTACAGCCGGTTCGACTTCCCAGAACAACCAATCCCGGCGGGTTGTTCTGCGGTATCTTGCCTTGAGAACAACATCATCTAGTTCTCCCGGTTTGTTTCGGTAGAAGAACTCCGCGTCATACGCTATGGCGTGTGTGGTTTGCTGTCTTAGCCTCTCATAGAGAGTGAAGTACTGATCGATGCAGATACCGTCATTGCATTTATCGGTGTTGTTCTGGTACCAGCGAATCTGGGTTGTGGGGCGGAAAAAAAACCGGGTCGACAAAGGCCAGTCAAATGTAATTTGACTCCGGTATTCAGTTTTAGCTTTAGTGAAATAGTGTAGTGAGTTCGTGATGCTGAGAACCCAGCGACTGGCCCTGTCGAAAGTCAGGCGATGTCGCGCGCGTCCGAACAACTGGTAACTGCCGACTCGTTTTCGAATACCAGCATCGAAGCGCATCTGCCGCATCGAATCCGTGCCGGCAGGTCTGATCCGAAGGCTGATGTTCTGGCCCTCGGTATTGACTGGGTTCGTCGAATCATCGTCCTGACCGAAAATGATCTGTAACCGCTGTTCGGTCCTGGGCAGCGAAAGTTTACCGCGGATACCTGCTGCCAGGTTTTGGCCGTCATGTTCATCGACTCGCATTTTGATGTAAATGCGAAGTCGTGTTTCCTGGTCTTCATCGACAATGTTTTGGTTAGAGAAGAATCGGTCAATCCGATCCGCTACATCGAGAGTCAGTCTCGACCACTTATTGTGTCCGGTTTCAGTTATGCTGGAAGATAAGCTGCTCTGGTCAGCATGCGCACGGTTGCCTGTCGACGACAGGACGATTCCCATGACCAGGGCCAGACAGGCAGCAAACATCGGCGCCGCCCGGTTGGGGCAGTTCAGCACAATACTGAGAACCATTTCTGGGCTGCCGGAGACTGATCGACGCGCATTCTGACCTTCCATCGGCCGATAAATTCGCCCATGCCCAAAGCTGGATTAAAGGCGCTCAAGAGGGTAGCCCCTTTAGGCGGGTGCAGTTTCAGCCACACCGTGATGCGAATACTGCCTGCTCTATGGAAGCTATAGGTGGTCTGCTCACGCCGTTTTCCGGAGGGGTCGATCCAGTCAACATTGAGGGTATGCTCACCATTGCGCAATCCTTGGATGTCAATGACGGAGAAAATCTTGTCGGCGCAGTTGAATTCGTCGCTCAATGACGAGACGGGAACTCCATTCTTAATTGAACTGGTGACAAAGGCATCCAGTGATGTTGCCGCCATAACTGGAGATACGAGACAACATAGTACCAGTACAATCCAACGGCCGGATATGAGATGGCAACCGGTCATCTGTTGTTGATACTCGTTAGGCGGCTTTTCGCAATAGACCCTCGGTTTCAGTGACAGCCGCCGCAAGTTTGTCGAACAGTTCATCGATTTGCGTGTTTTCAATAATGAGCGGTGGGCAAATGCCGATCACGTCTCCCGGGAGGGCACGGACGACCAGGCCTCTGGCCAGGGCACTGGCTGCGATAGCAGGTGCGGCCTTTGCGTCAGGTGAGAATTGTGCTCGGCTTGACTTGTCAGACACCAGTTCTAAAGCTGCAATCAATCCAACACCTCGGGCTTCACCAACGATGGAACTGTCCGAGAGCTCACTGAGTCGTTCCAGAAAATACGGGGCTACGGACTGAACATGACCGATCATGTCTCGCTCTTCGTAGATTTTGAGTGTCTCAAGTGCAACGGCACAGGAAACCGGGTGACCCCCATAGGTGTAGCCCATGCCGAATGCGCCATGCTTGCGGCTTTGCTCCTTGAAAACATCGTAGATTTTCTCAGAGATCATCACAGCTGATATTGGAAGATATCCGGATGACAGTTGCTTGGCGCAGGTGACCATATCAGGCCGGATATCGTAGGTGTTACATCCCCACATATTGCCGGTTCGGCCAAATCCACAGATCACCTCGTCGGCCACCAGCAGTATGTCGTACTTGTCCAGCACCACCTGTATTTTTTGGAAATAGGTGGCCGGCGGCAGGATTACGCCGCCAGCCCCCATGACTGGCTCGGCAACAAATGCGGCTACGGTTTCAGGCCCTTCCTGCAGTATGAGTTGTTCCAAACTGTTGGCGAGTCGAGTGGAGAAAGCCTCCTCACTTTCCTCTGCTTCGCCAAAGCGGTAGAAATTGGGCGTATCGGTCTGCTTCATTCGATCAAGCGGAAGGTCAAAATCATTCTGCATCAAGGGGATCGCTGTCAGGCTGCCACCAGCGACCGTGACGCCATGGTATCCGCGAAGTCTCGAAATAATTTTCTTTTTATCCCTAAGGCCGCGACCGTTGTTGTAGTACCAGGCAAACTTGATCGCTGTATCGATGGCTTCTGAGCCTGAATTGAGAAAAAACGCCTTGGTCATGCCGCTGGGAGCGATGGATATCAGACGCTCGGAGAGTTCAATCACCGGCTCTGTGGACCTGTGAGCAAAAGTATGGGAATAGGGTAGATCGGCGAACTGTCGGGCTGCAGCATCAGCCAGCCGGGTCTCGGAGAATCCCAGTGACACACACCACAGACCGGCCAACCCCTCCAGATATTGGTTGCCTTTGTCATCCCAGACGTAGATACCGTCACCCTGGGTGATGACCAGTGGGCCCTGTTCCTCATGTGCTGCAAGGTTGGTGTAGGGATGCAGTGCGTAGGCGATGTCAGATTTTCGGTTACTGTTGGGATTGGAAACCATGGGTGCGACTCCTTAAGCGGCGATCTGATCTATTCTTAATGTGTGCCGTGATGTTAGCATGATCAGAATTGTGCACCTTGGTGGGTATGCGAACAAGGAATGCTTGTCCTCGAGCGGCCGAAAGACCACAATTCAGGGTGTAGAAATTAAGATCAGATGGACTGCCACTGACCACTATCTTTGGTGGTGGTTATCGGAGGGGAGAGATAAACATGGACGCTAAAGTCAAGATTACGCTGAATCATTTCGTCGGAGGTAAGCAGATAGCGGGTACCAGTGGACGTTTTGGAGATGTGTATAACCCTGCCCTGGGCGAAGTAGTCAAACAGGTGCCCCTGGCCTCAGCGGAGGAAGTCCAATCGGCTGTCGAAAATGCTGCGAACGCATTTCCAGCGTGGGCTGAAACCCCACCGGGTCGTCGGGCACAAGTGCTCTACGCTTACCGGGAGTTGCTCCACCGACACATGGACGAACTGGCCGAGATTGTGTCTGAGGAACATGGCAAGACACTGGATGATGCGAAGGGTTCGATAACCCGTGGGCTGGAGGTGGTTGAGTTTGCCTGTGGCATACCGCAATTACTCAAAGGAGAGTATTCCGAGGGCGTTGCCACCGGAGTAGACAGCTGGAGTATGCGTCAGCCGGTGGGGGTGTGTGCAGGCATTACGCCGTTCAATTTTCCTGCGATGGTGCCCATGTGGATGTTTCCCGTTGCGATTGCCTGTGGTAACACATTTGTGCTCAAGCCCTCTGAGCGTGATCCGTCCTGTTCTTTGCGCATGGCCGAATTGCTGAGTGAAGCCGGTCTGCCAGATGGTGTTCTGAATGTGGTTAACGGTGACAAAATCGCGGTAGATGCGTTGTTGACCAGTCCGACTGTGCAGGCGGTGAGTTTCGTCGGTTCGACAGCAGTGGGGGAGTACATCTATCAGACCGGATGTGAAAATGGCAAACGGGTTCAGGCACTGTGCGGTGCAAAAAACCACATGGTGGTGATGCCAGATGCAGACCTGGACCAGGTCGTCGATGCTGTGATGGGTGCGGCCTACGGTTCCGCTGGTGAGCGCTGCATGGCGGTATCTGTGGTGGTAACCGTAGGTGATGACACGGCGGATCGGTTGATGGCGCTGCTCAAGCCACGAATTGAGGCCCTGAAAGTCGGCGCCTATGATCAGTCCGACGTTGAGATGGGCCCGGTGATCACACCCGATGCCCGCGACCGCATAAAAGGCTACATCGACCAGGGTGTTGACGAAGGTGCCGATCTTGTCGTCGACGGCCGGGATATTTCAGTTCGAGGATACGAGAACGGCTGTTTTGTCGGTGCCACAGTTTTCGACAAGGTCACACCGGCGATGAAAATATATACCGATGAGATTTTTGGCCCGGTGCTGTGTGTTGTCAGAGCGGGGAGTTACGAAGAGGCCCTGGACTTGGTTAACAAGCATGAATACGGAAATGGCACCGCGATATTTACCCGTGACGGGGATGCTGCCCGTGATTTCACGCATCGCTCACAAATCGGCATGGTGGGCGTGAATGTGCCCATACCGGTACCGCTGGCCTTCCACAGTTTCGGTGGTTGGAAAAGGTCTTTGTTTGGAGATCACTACATTCACGGGCCCGAGGGCGTTCGCTTCTACACCCGGATGAAAACGGTGACATCGCGGTGGCCGTCTGGTATACGCGACGGCGCTGTCTACAACTTCAAGGCCGGCGGTGAGCACTGATTAGCGCTGTCGATAGAAGCAGGTGTCAGGCGGAAGCAGCGTTATTACCGGCAATCTTGCCGAACACCGCGCCGTTGAGTAGGCCGGTGCCGCCAGGGTAGTTGTGGTAGAAAATTCCACCCACCAGTTCGCCAGCGGCGAATAAACCGGGGATAGGGATCAGGTCTTCATCGACAACCTGCGCCTGTGGTGTGATCCTCAGTCCACCGAACGTGAAAGTTATGCCACAGGTCACGCCAAAGGCCTCATAAGGCGGTGTATCCAGCGTTGTGGCCCAGTTCATCTTGTTTATCAACAGTCCATCGGTTCGTCGCCCGTCTTTAACCGTCGGATCAAAAGGGATGTCGGCTTTAACGGCTGTATTAAATTCGGCAATGGTTCTAAGGAATGTTTCTCGGTTCATACCATGCTCTTCGCTGAGTTTGTCCGCCAGTTCCTCAAGACTGTCAGCCGCCACACGTGTAATCTGGCGGATACGGTACTCATCACGCATTAAGTGGGTGACTTTGGCATCGAAAACCTGCCACGCCGTTTGCCCGGGTTGTTCCAGGATACGGCCACCATACTTGGCATAGGTATAGTTCCTGAAATCCGCACCCTCATCCAGAAAACGTTCGCCTTCATTGTTCACTACCAGCGAGAAGGGATAAGAGTGCTTCTGGAACATGTCGCCTACCGCCAGGTCGCCGAATTCAGGTGCATTGAGGTCCCAGGCGACCGCGTGACAACCGGACCAGTTACCCCGGGGCGCAGCGCCGATATCTAGGGCCATTCGTATGCCCGCCCCAGTGTTGAAGCGACTGCCGCGTACTTTTGCCAGTTCCCATCCGGGTCCAAGATAACGTGTGCGCATCTCGGGGTTGGCCTGGAAGCCGCCGGTTGCGAGAACGACGGCACGACAGTTGACTGTCCTGTTGATACCGTCCTGCCTCACGACTAGACCATTGATGGTGCCATTGTCATGTTGAAGAGCCATCACACGGGCGCCATACCGGATCTCTACGCCCGCGGCTTTAGCAATAGCAGTTTCCATATCCACCAGTCCCGGCCCACCCCCACGGGCTTCGACGGTCAGGCCGCCCCAGAATCTGAATTTACCGTCGACCTTGAAAGCCTGACGGCCATACATCGGTATGAACCTGACGCCTTTGTGGCGTAGCCAGCGTACGGTGTCCAGGCTGTTCTTTACCAGAACTTCCACCAGATCGGGGTCACAGCGGAACTCGGTGACACGGAACATGTCGTCGAAAAACTGCGATTCACTATAACTGCCGAAATCAGAATTGTTGATTTCTTCTTCGCTGAGGTCGCAGATATCTAATAGATCGTCGCAGCCGTTGTAAACAAAGCGAATACCGCCTGCTGTAAAGCGACTGTTGCCACCATTTTCGGGCTCTGGTGCCCGTTCAAGCACCAGCACCCGTGCACCATTTTCGGCTGCGGCAATGGCCGCACACAGCGCTGCATTTCCGGCACCTGCAACACAGACATCGTATTCTTGTTGAGCCATGTTTAGATCCTCTAAATTGACGGTTACCGGTATACAATAAATCTGGGATTTATTGTATCGCTCAGAAAACAGTGGTAACCGCCTTCTCTCCTTTTTTTATGTTCACCTTCAGATCACTATCTTGCGTCCTCTGGGTCACCGTCGAAGAACATCGTGTTCAGGGTGGCGAGTTGCGGTGGGTATTGAATATTATGCATAGGGTGTTCCGGTGTAAATTTGAGAAAAGCGCGATAATCTGTAACTGAGTGCTGTTTGCAGGAATAAAGCGATGATTGAGAAACTGCCCGAACTTGTCAATAACAATGAGGCACTGATCCGAAGGGGCCGCTGGCTTAATGATGTGTTTCTGGTTGAGGTGGGAGAAATTCAGTACCTGGTCCACGTGGCTGCTGGTCGGGTTGAGTGTGTAGAGACCGGGCCATTTGTGATGCCGTCGTGGACATTTGCAATTCGTGGTTCGGAGGCCACGTGGACCAGGTTCTGGCAATCGGTACCCGCGCCTGGGGACAACGATTTGTTTGCATTGAGAAAAACCGGGGAGATGACAATCGAAGGTAACCTGAAGCCGTTTATGGCTAACCTCATCTATGTCAAAGAGGTCCTGGCGATGCCACGTTTGCTGGACGACAAAACATGAAACCGTGGATAGAAGCTGTTTCAGGTCGTTATCTTCACCTCGAAATCGGTGGCCGACATCAGCGGCTGTATTACGAAGAATCAGGGGAAGGGATTCCGCTTGTCTGCCTGCATACCGCTGGGTCAGATGGTCGTCAGTATCGTGGACTGCTTAACGACGAACAGGTAACGCGCGATTACCGGGTGATTGTATTTGATATGCCTTGGCACGGAAAATCATCACCCCCTGAAGGGTGGCAGAACGAAGAATACAAGCTCACGACGCCAGCCTACACCGATATGATCATGACGCTATGCGGCGCACTCGAACTGGATCAACCAGTGGTCATGGGCTGTTCGATCGGCGGTCGAGTTGTATTGAACCTGGCGCTTGTGCATGCCGATGAACTGCGAGCAGTGATTGGTCTGCAGTCTTCAGGCCACGTTGACCCTTACTACGACATAAAATGGCTGCATCACGCGGATGTTCACGGCGGCGAAGTATGTGCAGGCTATGTTTATGGACTGGTGGCCCCACAAAGTCCGGAGTCAGAGCGCTGGGAAACGTTATGGCACTACATGCAAGGGGGTCCTGGTGTTTTTAAAGGAGATCTCCACTTCTACATGATTGACGGCGATATTCGTGACAAGATCAGCAAAATTGATACTGACAAGTGTCCGGTTTACCTGCTTACGGGTGAATATGATTACTCCTGTTCACCGGAGCACACGCGCTCGATAGCCGATCGAATCAAGGGGGCAGATATGAGGATCATGGAGAAGCTTGGACACTTCCCGATGAGTGAGAATCCAGCACAGTTCCGCCGTTATCTTTTGCCGTTGCTTGATCAAATTCGTGGTTGTAATAAAACAACCAGCTGACTGCAGCACGGTCCGAGTTTGTGCGTTATGCGAGCGTATTTAATGGGATCTGTTAATGAATAAGCAGCAGAATATTGGTTTTATCGGTCTGGGTGTGATGGGTGAACCCATGTGCCGGAACCTTTCAACTAAGTTAGGCCTTAAATTGACAGCGTTCGACAGGCGTGAGGAACCTTTAACACGGCTGGCACAGGTTGGAGTCGAGCGTGCTGCCTCACTCGCAGAGATGGCTGCTTCAGACGTCGTTTTTTTGTCCCTGCCAGACGGTGAGGCGGTTCGGGATGTCTGTTTGGGAAATACGGGCCTGATTGCGGTGCTGAATGCGGGCGCCATAGTGGTTGATCTGGGCACATCGCCAGTGGCATTGGCGCGTGAGCTCGACAGTCGTTTCAGAGAGCATGACGTCCTATTTTCCGATGCACCCGTTGCAAGAACTCGCGCGGCCGCGGAGGCTGGAACATTGAGTATTATGGTGGGTGCTGAATCAAGGGTATTCAATGCGCTTGAACCACTGCTGAGAATGATGGGTGAAGAGATCACACATTGCGGCGGTGTAGGTTCAGGGCAGTTGGTCAAGATTATGAATAACATGGTGCTGTTCCAGACTGTTTCTGCCCTAGCCGAGGCCCTCGCCATCGGGCGCGGTGCAGGAATCGATCCTGCGGTGATGTTTTCTGCGTTGTCGAAGGGTTCAGCGGATAGCTTTGCGTTGCGCAATCATGGCATGAAAGCCATGTTACTGGATACGTTTCCGCACGATGCGTTCAGCACAGCCTACGCGATGAAAGACCTGGGCTATGCGCTCGAACTGGCTCGTGACGTCGGCCTTGAGGCATCAGGTGCGCAGCTTGTGCAGGAGCGCTTTAAACGGGCGATAGATGCTGGCTTTCATGACAGCTACTTCCCGGTCGTCAGTCGTGTCATCTGATTCGCAGTTGGAACATTGATCGTGACTAGAACCTATCTGGTGGTGTTTGTTCACGATCTTTGCTGGTGGTCAATAGCGTGAAGGCAGTACAACTTCAGCACTATGGTGGATCGGATGCGCTGTCGCTGGTCGATGTGGATATTCCGACCCCGGGTGAGGGTGAGGTATTGGTCAGAATCGAATCAGCAGGTGTCAATTTCATCGATATTTATATGCGGGAAGGACACTATCAACAGTCTTCCACCTATGGTTCAGCTCTGCCATTTACGCTGGGTATGGAGGCGGTCGGCACGGTGGCTGATGCGAATGGACATTCAAGGCTGCAGGTGGGTGACCGTGTGGCTTACTGTTTGAGTCGGGGTAGCTATGCTGAGTACGCAGTGGTCCCAGCCTGGAAGCTGGTGGTTGTACCGCCTGACATTGATTCAAACACCGGTGTGGCACTGATGCTGCAGGGTTGTACGGCACATTACCTGACGCATTCGTTATTTCCGTTGTCGGCAGGCGACTGGTGCCTGGTCCATGCCGGGGCAGGTGGCGTGGGTCAGTTGCTGATTCAACTGGCTAAAAAACGCGGTGCACAGGTCATTACAACAGTAGGCTCCCCGGAGAAATCCGAAATCGTGAAGCACCTGGGGGCAGATCACGCTGTTTTGTACCGGGAGGCGGATTTTTTCGAAGCCGTGCAGTCTGTGACAGAAGGTCAGGGTGTAGATGTGGTCTACGATGCGGTCGGTAAGCAGACGATTGCGTCGAGTATTCGTTGTCTCAAGCGACGTGGCACGTGTGTTAACTATGGGGGAAGTTCTGGTTTGGTTGAAACGGTTAGCCCATTGGCGCTGGCTGAAGCGGGCAGTGTGTTTTTTACCCGTCCCCACCTGGCACACTACATGGCCGATCAGGTCGAGATCCAGAGCCGATGTGTGGACTTGTTTGAGGCGGTCGGTAGCGGGGCACTGTCTGTCACCATCGACCGGGAATTTGAGCTTTCGGCGTTTGCAAAGGCGCATGCACGGCTTGAGTCGCGCGGTACGCTGGGAAAGTTGTTGTTGAGGATAGGATGAAACTGTTTTAGGGGCTTGTCTCAATTTACGTGGGAATTTGGGGCTGCCTGGATACGAAACTTGGCTTGGGTGCCAGACATTTATAAAGGGTTCACCAATAATGGATATTAAGAAAAGAGAGCTACGAAGACGTCTAGAGCAGGGCGAGTTCATCTGTGCGCCCGGTGTATTTGATCTTATTTCTGCTCGGATCGCAGACCGCTTTGAATTCCCGGCGTTGTATATGACAGGTTATGGTGTTGTTGCATCTTCTCTGGGGTTGCCCGATGCAGGGCTAGCCGGTTATAGCGATATGGTCGAACGTGTAGATCGGATTGCTTCGGCAACTTCTACCCCGGTGATTGCAGACGGTGATACCGGATATGGGGGCTTGTTGAATGTCGACCATACCGTGCGCGGTTATGAACGTGCGGGCGCTTGCGCTATACAACTCGAGGATCAGGTTTCACCTAAAAAGTGTGGGCACACGCCAGGTCGTAAAGTCATCCCTGTGGAAGACATGGTGAGTAAGATTAAAGTGGCACTCACAGCCAGAGAATCAGAAGATTTTCTTGTCATCGCACGGACTGATTCCCGTACCGGCCTGGGAATCGAGGAAGCAATACGCAGAGGCCAAGCGTTTGCGGATGCTGGTGCCGATATTATCTTCATTGAGGCGCCGGAGTCGGTCGACGAGATGGTTGAAATTGGCCGCCGGATCGATAAACCACTACTGGCAAATATTGTTGTCGGCGGTAGTACACCGCTACTTTCTATAAAAGAGTTGTCCGATATCGGTTACCAACTGGCGATCTTTCCCGGCAGTGCGTTTTTGGCTATGGGTGCAGCAGTGGAATCGGTTTATACGCACATCAAATCCAGCGGTTCTACGGCCGGTCTGGAGACGCCGTTGTATGAATTTCAGGCCTTTAATCGGCTCATGGGATTTGACAAGGTCTGGAAATTTGAGGAGACCTGGCACAGTCAGGACTGAAAGCGACTGTAGATTGATGGTCCAAATACACCGTTAAGGTTATCGGGTGTGCCCGGAGTTCACTGTGCATTATCCGATAATGCTATGATCAGTCGAACATCCAGTCTGATTTCCCATCAGGAGGAAAAGGGATTTCTCTAGGGGTTAGACACACAGGAGGAGAGTAGGTTCACGTGAAGTGCTACTGAACACGAGGGCTTGACCTGGAATGACGAAGTTACTTGAAGTCAAAAACCTAACTACCCAGTTCTTTACCACAGCTGGAATTAGGGGAAACCGTTGCTGTAGTGGGAGAGTCAGGTTGCGGAAAGTCAGTCAGTGCACTGTCGATTTTGCGTTTGATCCCTTGGCCGCCTGGAAAAATTGTTAGTGGCAGTATTCACTTTGCGGGGCAGGACCTACTGGCGCTCAGCGATGATGAGATTCGCACGATACGGGGCCGCGAGATCAGCATGGTGTTTCAGGAGCCGATGACCTCACTGAACCCGGTACTGTCGATTGGGCTTCAACTGACCGAGACGATGGAGCATCACCTGGGGATGTCAAATAAAGAGGCGCATCAGAGAGCTGTTGAACTGTTAGGCATGGTCGGCATCTCCGAGCCCGAAAGGAGACTCAGCCAGTTCCCGCATCACTTGAGTGGGGGCATGCGACAGCGGGTGATGATCGCTCTGGCGCTGAGCTGTGAACCCAAGCTAATCATTGCCGATGAGCCCACCACCGCGCTTGATGTCACCATCCAGGCTCAAATTTTAGAGCTTATGAAAAATCTGACCAAGCAGATGGGTGTCGCGTTAATTGTCATCACACACAATTTGGGTGTTGTCGCCCGTTATGCTGATCGGGTGAATGTCATGTATGCCGGTAAACTGGTTGAAATGGGTCAGGCTCGCGAAATCTATCACGACCCTCATCACCCTTATACCTTGGGCCTGCTGGCTTCTGTTCCTCGTATGGACCAGCCTCGGGGCACTCGGTTGATTCCGATAGACGGACAGCCACCTGATCTTACCTTGCTGGATTCCGGGTGCGCCTTCCGACCCCGGTGTCGGTTTGCCGTTGACCAGTGCGCCACCGAGATCCCACCACTGCAGACCGTTGACCATGAACATGCTTCGGCATGCTGGCGGGTCTCTGAGATTTCCGAGCTCAAGGTTGCCTCATGAGTGACACTCAGCAGGCGGTTTCAGCCTTGCCGGCAGATCGTAGTGTGGCTGGAGACTCGTTCCTGCAGATACGTAACCTCAAGATGCATTTTCCGGTCACTGAAGGGACCATTATTCAGAGAGTTGTTGCGCAAGTGAAAGCCGTTGACGGCATATCTTTTGATATTTCAAAAGGTGAAACATTGGGCCTGGTGGGCGAATCAGGGTGTGGGAAGACGACCGTCGGTCGCTGTATCCTGCAACTGGAACGAGTAACTGAGGGTGAGATCGTCTTCGACGGACAAGATCTGACCCAACTCACACAGAAGGAACTTGTTCCCGTGCGTGAAAAGATTCAGGTCATCTTTCAGGATCCGTACAGCTCTCTGAATCCGCGTATGAAAATCGGCGCGATGCTGGAAGAGCCCATAAAGGTGCATGGGATCATCACCGACGCTGCCAAACGTAAAGAACGGGTGCGCGAATTACTGTCTGTGTGTGGGCTTGATACAAAATTCGCCGATCGTTATGCCCACGAAATGAGTGGTGGTCAACGTCAGCGGGTCGGTATCGCTCGTGCCTTGTCTTTGGATCCCGAATTTATTATCTGTGACGAGGCTGTGTCGGCACTTGATGTATCAATCCAGGCCCAGGTTATTAATCTACTGGAGGACCTGCGTGAAAAATTCGATCTGACCTACCTGTTCATCGCCCACGACCTGAGTGTGGTGCGCCACATCTCAAACCGCGTTGCGGTCATGTACCTGGGCAATCTGGTTGAACTCGCTGATGGCGATGAGTTGTTTAACAACCCCACTCACCCTTATACGAGAGCGCTACTTGACGCGGTGCCGATTCCAGATCCAGTAGTGGAGGAAGACCGCGAGCACAAAGTCATCAAAGGTGAGATCCCAAGTCCAATGAATCCACCGAGCGGATGTGTATTTCATCCCCGCTGCCCATTGGCAGTGGACAGTTGCCGGACTTCGGTGCCAGAATTTCGTGAGTTGACGTCCGGGCACAGGGTTGCCTGCACCGAGGTTTGAGGGAAATACTCAAGTGATACTATCTAGAAAGTGGAGGAATTAATCAGAAATTGACACAGTACAGTGTGCCAGATAGGAAAATTGTCGATCTAGATCGGGTAAATTTGAACCAGATCAAGTATCATTTAATGACGACCACAAAGGAGGATGTTTAACCATGAAGAAAACAATCTTTAAGACGTTCGTAATGGCCACTGCCGGGTTGGTGTTCGCGTTGACAGGAGTCCTGTCTGCGTCTGCAGCGACGCCAAAGGTAGGGGGTATTCTTAATTTCGTTGTGGGCAGCAAGATCCCGTCTTACGACGGGCATATTGAGTCTACTTTCGGGATGATTCACCCGATCCGGCCGTTCTACAGTTTGCTGTTCCGGGTCAATCCGGACAACCCGGCCGATCCAACTGACTTTCTGTGCGATGTTTGCGAAGGCAGCATACCGACCGGTGCAAAAGGAGGGACCGAGTACACTTTCAACATTCGAAAGGGCCTCCAATTCCACAATGGCGCACCACTGAATGCGCACGATGTCAAGGCGACCTTCGACAAGATCATCTTTCCGCCTGAAGGTGTCCCCAGCAATCGCAAGGCGATGTTCAGAATGGTCAAATCGATTGAGGTGACCGATGACCACACGATCGTGTTCACGCTGGATTTCCCGTCGGGTGCGTTCATTCCCAGCATGGGGATGCCGTTTAATTTCATCTACAGCAAGAAAGACCTTGATACCCACGGTTACGAATGGCATAAGAAAAACGTCAATGGCTCGGGTGCTTTTATTTTTGTCGAGCACGTGGCGGGTTCGCACGTCTCAGGCAAGCGTAACCCAAACTACCATCATGAGGGTAAGCCCTATCTTGATGGCTTCAAAGCGATTTCTGCGCCGAAGATGTCTGTGCGTCTACAAGCCATTCGCGGTGACCGAGCTGCGATCGAGTTCCGGGGGTTTCCACCCAAGGCGCGGGATGATCTGGTCAACGCACTAGGTGACAAGATCACGGTACAGGAAAGCGACTGGAACTGTGCACTGATGTTTTCCGTCAATGTTGATCGAAAACCGTTTGATGATAAGCGCGTGCGTCACGCTCTGACCTTGGCGGTGGATCGCTACGAGGCATCCAAGTATCTGGCCAATATTGCGATCGTGAAGACGGTCGGCGGTATTGTTTTTCCATCACATCCGCTGGCGGCGACGGCAGAAGAGCTTGAAGGATTGATTGGTTTCTCGAGGGACATCGAGGCCAGTCGTGCGAAAGCGCGGGCGTTGCTGAAGGAAGCTGGTGCCGAAGGCATCGAGTTCGACTTCAACAATCGCGGTGTCGATCAACCCTACAAGGTGGTCGGTACCTGGTTGGTTGACCAGTGGCGCCAGGTCGGCTTGAAGCCCATTCAGCGGGTGCAGCCTTCACCGCAGTTCTATGCCACGCTGCGTAAAAAGAAGGACTTCGATGTGACAGTCGACTTCAACTGCCAGTCAATAGTGAATCCGATTGCTGACGTTACTAAGTTCCTGTGCAGTGCCGGCAACCATTACTCGGGCTGTGAGAATCCGAAACTGGACGCAATCTACGACAACCTGCTCAAAGCAGAGACCCCGACACAACAGCGCGAGATTATGCGTGAGTTTGAAAGGGAAGCGTTTGATACGGCAGGCACTAACCTGACCCTGTGGTGGTACAAGATCAATCCACACCGTTCGTACGTGAAAGGCTGGAAAATTGCGCCCAGTCACTACCTGAACCAGTCTTTGGATCAGATTTGGCTGGATAAGTAAAACCAGGAATTGGTTGATCCCACGCAAGTTGTTGCGCGTGTAATGTAACTACCGCCCGTCGCCGTCCGGCGACGGGCGGTGACCTTTAACTGTATCAATAGCCTTGCACAAATACATTGCCAAACGTTTGCTGATGATGCTTCCGACATTGGTCGGCGCGGCGATACTGGTTTTCTTTTTGTTACGGGCGATTCCAGGTGACGTGTGCGAGGTGCGCCTTGCTGGCTCTGGACTTTATGTCGACGAGGCTGAGATTGAGCTGTGCCGCGAAAAGCTCGGTCTGGCAAAGCCCTTGATCGTCCAGTTTTTTGATTTTATTACCGGCTATCTTACCTGGGATCTTGGCGACTCGATGTGGACAGGGAAGCCCGTCACGGAGGAGATCGCAATCAGGTTCCCTCTTTCGTTGCAGGTTGCGATCATGGCGACTGTGGTTGCGGTTGTGTTCGCCATTCCCCTGGGTGCGATCTCCGCCATCAAGCAGGATACGTGGATTGACTACGTAGTGCGGACTTTCAGTATTGCAGGTATTGCGATGCCTTCGTTCTGGCTTGGTATTCTGATTATCTTGGGTTTGTTGATCGGCACGCAGCATTTCTTAGGTACGCCATGGATGCCGCCAATCACTTATGTACCGCTATACGAAGATCCTATGGCAAACCTGTCACAACTGATCTGGCCTGCAGTCGCGACGGGCTATCGCTATTCAGCGGTAGCTACCCGTATGACACGATCAGCCCTGCTGGAAGTTCTAAGGGAGGATTACATTCGCACCGCTCGCGCAAAAGGCATGATCGAAAAAATCATCATCAATCGACATGCGCTGAAGAACTCGATGCTGCCGGTGTTCACGATCATCGGTATTGAGTTCGCCTTCCTGATGGGAGGGCTTGTGGTCACCGAGCAGGTGTTCAACCTGAATGGGATCGGCAAGCTTTTTGTGGAATCGGTGCAAGCTCAGGATTTTGCCATGACCCAGCAGCTCGTTATGCTGGTTGTCGTCATCGCCGTGGTGACCAACTTTGTTGTTGACCTTGTATACGCCTGGCTTGATCCAAGGATCCGCTACGGTTGAGATCAACAGCAATGGCAGCAATCGACCAGACAATTGATATCGGTGATTTGCAAAAGCCGTGGTATCAGCGGCTATTTGAAATAGCCCGACGCCAGCCGCTTGGTACTGCGGGTGGACTCGTCGTTCTATTGATGATATTGGCGGCTATTTTTGCCAATTTTCTGTCCCCTTATGATCCCGAGGCTGCTTCCTGGAAGAACCAACTCTCACCGCCTGATGCAGAATTCTGGCTCGGTACTGATGCTTTTGGCCGCGACATCCTAACCCGGATCATTTTTGGTGCCCGGACAGCGCTTTTTGTCGGTTTTACTGCTGCCTTTGTTGGTGCCACCAGCGGTCTTGTCCTGGGTGTTGCAAGCGCTTACTTCGGGGGCAGATTTGACATCATCGTTCAGCGCCTGGTCGACATCGTGATGGCTTTCCCGCTCATCGTCCTGGCACTGGCGGTAGTTGCGACCCTGGGTGCCGGTACCGTCAACGTGATCATTGCGATTACGATCCCATTTATCCCACAGTGCGCCCGCGTGGTTCGCTCCAGCGCGCTCGCAATTCGAGAGATTCCCTATGTGGATGCAGCCCGGGCGCTTGGCTTTGGTCACTTTCGAATCATCATGCGTCACATGGCGCCGAATGTGATGGCGCCGTATCTCATCATGCTGACTACGTTCGTCGGTCAGGCCATTTTGCTTGAGGCATCGCTTTCCTATCTCGGTATGGGTGTACAGGAACCCACACCTGCATGGGGTCTGATGCTGCAGGGTGGTGCCGAAGAATTTGCTGAGAGTGCGCCGTGGGTGCCGATCTTTCCGGGGCTTGCCATCACCCTGGCAGTGTTTGGGTTCAACCTGTTTGGTGATGCTCTGCGGGATGTGCTCGATCCTAGACTACGCTCGCGCTAGATCGTATCTCCCTGAATTACTAGTCTGTACCATCATATATAGTGAGCCAGGTTCGAGAGTATTTCTCGCTTGACTCGCCAGATTCGAATGCCATCTCCATAGGGAACTCTGGATGAAGCTGGCCATACTGGATGACTACCAAGGTGTGGCGCTGGAAGCCGCGGACTGGTCATCCATAGCGCCGGCTGTGACCATTTCCGTTTTTGATAAACACCTCGGTGATGCCGATGCCGTCGTACGAGCCCTCGATGAGTTTGACATTATCGTCGCCATGCGAGAGAGAACGCCATTTCCACAGAATGTTCTGGATCGTTTACCGAGGCTTCGCCTGCTGGCGACCACAGGAATGCGAAATCAGGCGATAGATCTGGTTGCTGCCCGCAAACAAGGTGTCGATGTGTGTGGTACGCCGATGTTGGGGTATCCAGCTGCAGAACATACATGGGCGTTGATTCTCGCACTGGTTAAACAGATACCAGCGGAAAATCTGTCGATGCATCGTGGCGGGTGGCAGGTCAGTCTATCCACGGGATTGCAGAACAATACACTTGGCATTTTGGGTCTGGGCAAGTTGGGTCTGCAGGTGGCTCGAGTTGGGCTTGCGTTTGGAATGAAAGTCCAAGCGTGGAGCGCCAATCTCACCCCGGAACGTTGTGCGGAGTGTGGTGTAGTTTTTGCCAGTAGAGAAGAACTATTTGCGACATCCGACATTGTCACTGTCCATATGCTGCTGTCAGACCGAACTCGGGGGCTTATAGGCGCGACCGAATTCCAGATGATGAAGCCCACAGCCTACCTTGTGAATAC
>LWDU01040145.1_pt1 | contig 23135 bp, 27 predicted proteins | sample 727161 | NCBI WGS metagenome assembly LWDU01 (sample SAMN04566230, study PRJNA314399) | hydrothermal vent metagenome | isolation source: deep sea hydrothermal plume seawater | place: Mexico: Gulf of California, Guaymas Basin | collected 2004-07-11
CCAATCCCTGATGACTTAACTCACATACCAAGCGAAGTTCCAACGGGTGCACCATTCAACGTGGCGCAGATTTACCGGACTCTCGGCCAAGACATCAAAGATGGCGCTAAAACCATGCCTGATTTCGACTTTGCGGTTGATCGGCATAAGCTGTTAGTGGCCATGGAACAGTCTTCTATAGCAGGCGGTAAATCGGTAGCGCTTTAAAAGCAGATGCGGGAGTGACCTCGTATCAGTTTTGGGCCAGGATATGACATCATTGAACTAATTATGGCTTCACTATGAAATTTAAAAGGCCCCGGAGTTAACTCCGGGGCCTTTTAAATTTGCGGTTAGTAGGCCAGTGCGAGAGTTGCTGCCTTTGGCTCTTCTTCCTTAGCAATGGCCAGGTAGAGTACCGGGGCCAGGAAGGCCATTGTGCCTGCTCCCATCAGAATTATCATTGCGCCCACGCCCATGGCCAGGTTGGCTATACCGTAGCCCATGACGGCCATGTTCAAGCTATTCCGCAGTGGCAGACTGCTCGTGATGGAGGCTCGACCTGCTAGTCCTTCCTCAGTCTTCCGGTCTTGTGCAGACCATACGCCGTGTTTGCCTTCAGCATGCAGGGTGATAATCTTGCTCTCGATATCGGCGGTCCTGGCATCACGGATTGCATCCCCTGGTGTTCCGCCGAACTCCACCGCATCTGCACCGAGGGTGATGTTCTGCGTGACTAGTTCATCAGTAATCATATTCTTCGCATCATTCCCCATGTAAACTAACAGCCCACCATTAACCATGAAGAACAGCCCCATTGCCAAGGCTCCTACCCATAGATTTCGTCGTAGTGTTTTCATCAGACCGCCTCTTTTTCTGGGTTTCCATTTAATTTTTTTGGTTCCCCTTTCTATTTGTGACAATTATCACACAGCCTCTTCACGGGGGTAATTTCCAAATAGTCCTTGACGACCCTGCCATATGGCTCTAATTCATAATCTTAATAGCAAAATCGGATTATCAATCTGAGAATGACTCTTTTTCGCTAGTACTGAAGGCCAATCGACCGGACGGGTCAGATAGGGTAATATAGCCGCGGAATCCTAGGAAAGCTAAAGTAAGAATCCCAATTGGTACGTAGTAAACAAGGAGGCCTTAACATGGGCATCTTTCGGATGTACACCGGCGACGATGGACAGAGTGTCATGGAAGAATTGCAGTTGAATGACCCAACCTTAGAGTCACTCAAGACCTGCACCGGAAGTTCAATTCAGATCAATGAACCCACCGAGTTCTCAGAGATGCACCCCGCGCCTCGCCGCAGGTGGATGAGCATGCTGAGCGGACAGATTGATATTCAGTTGGCCGACGGCACGATTCACAGTTTCGGCCCCAACGATCTCAGACTCTGGGAGGACGTGACCGGCACCGGCCACAAGACCCGGTTCCCAGTACCTTCAGTCAGCATATCTATGCCGCTCCCGTAGCGGAAACCAGGGCCGTTCCTGTAGCTGACTAGGGCCTACAAAAATTAACGTGGCGGATATGAGCACACCATCCCAAGACGACAACACAATCAACGAAATCCCCTATGAGGTGCAGGCCTGCGCCAGGTGCAGGAGCACGGAGATAGACCGCACAGAGGGGTTCCATCTCTTTGGCCGGTGGCGGTGCCGTACCTGCACTCGGGCGTTCATGATTCCCTCGCTTCAGATTCGGGTTCTCCCCGCTCAAGAATCGCCACCTAGACATTGGCACTGGAAGTCATTTTAAAAAAGATCCTCGGCTGATAGCCGAGGGTTTTTTTATTCTGTCGTTTTAGTTCTCCCGGGTGGAATGCCGTTAAATTTTAAGGCCGTCTAAATACCGGAATTTCGGCTCACCGGCCAAGAAGGGCCCCACCACTTCCCCGGTGCCGGTCTCGTCTCGCCAGGCTTGGTACTTCTGCTGATGCTCTTTGGTAGTCCAGTCTTCCACCAGCATTATGCTGCCGGCGTCGTCCTGGTCTTGGTAAACAACCACACTCAGGCAGCCGTCATAGGCCCTGGTGTCTGGCAACAGGCTCTCAAGCAGAGATTTGAATTCCTCCGCCCGCTCTAGCTTTACGGAAAACGTCAATGTGACTGTAATCGGCATGATTTATTAGGATCCCTGCTCTGGGAATTCCCCACGAGCGTTCATTTCTTGGGGAAGCAAGCTGTTGTAGATAAAGGTGTTGACCGGAGTGGGCACCCCGGCTTCCAAACCCAGCCGGACCACGGCGCCGGTCTGAACTTCCAACTCGGAAAACCGTCCCTCCATCAAGTCTCTCTGCATCGATGATGTGCTGTTCGGCGCTGAGGCTTCCAGCCTGGCAACGGCGGAAGCCAGAGAATCGCTCGGCATCACAATTCCCTTACCGGCAGCCACGGCCAAAACTTCCTGGGCCACCTGTTGGGCCATCTTCCAGGAACCGGCCACGCTCCGCCATTGGCCAGTCGGCACTCTGGTTATGGCGCCAATACCACTATTTACAGCCATCAACGCTAGTTTTGCCCATAACGCGGCCTGAATATTTGCCGGGATATTGGCGGTTACGCCAGCATTCTTAAACGCTTCCAGCAGGTTCTGAGTTCGTTCGCTGGTCGAGTTGTCCGATTCGCCAAACGAGACGTATGGCTCGCCGCCCGCGTGCAGGATGTGTCCAGGACCGACGATATAGCTGACCAGCCCGCCGAGTCCAACTACCACAGATTTTTCGCCCAAGACCGACGCTAATTGCGCGGTAGCTTCCACACCGTTTTGCATGGGAACGACAAAGGTCTCCGGCCCGATCATGGGTCGCATGGCTTTCGCAGCGTCCAACACCTGCCAAGCTTTGACCCCCAGTATCACGGCATCAACCGGCCCGGCCTCGGTTGGGTTGTCGGTGGCGAGGGCCGGAGTGGCCACAAAATCGCCTTTGATGCTGTCGACCCTCAGACCGTGTTCTTTGATTGCCTGCAAGTGTTCACCACGGGCAATTAGAACAACTTCTTCGCCAGCCTGAGATAATCTCCCGCCCAGATAGCCGCCGATGCCTCCGGCTCCAAATATAGCGATGCGCAATCTATTTTCTCCCCAGTTTGCTTAAATCGTTGTTTAGTTGGATTCCAGTCTTCGGTCTGGACCGGCCAGGTCCAACAGCCGTCGCCAAATGCGGTTGCTGTTGTCCTCCCGCAGCATACAGACCTTGATGTTGTGCGGGCCAGGCCCGTGGGCACAGGAGTGGCCAAATTTGCCCCTGACCTTATCACACCAAACGTAGCCATGAAGCAGCGGCAACGGGTTCTCTACCTGAGCGCCTCCCGACACGGTATCCCAGAGCGGATCATGCAGATCGGCCCACCGAACACGTCCCATACCGCGGTCGTTCCAGTCACGCCTGACGTAGACCGTAGACCGACCCAGTGTCTGCCGCCAAGCCAAACCAATCGTCAGTCGAAAGACCAGACCCAACAGCCACAAAACCAGCCGCAGCAATCGCCAGGTCAGCTTTAACACCATCCCAATAAACTTGGTCATAGAGTTACTTGACGAACGCTTCCAGCCGGTTTTCCATGCCGTCACGGATTCGAACGATGTGGTGTTCTAGAATGTCCATCGATTCCATCTCTTGCGTGGTGTACCAACCGACCTCCGTTGTCTCATCACTTAAGCCCAACTCCCCGCCGGTAATCTCAGCTTCAAAACTAAAGGCTACTGGCTGAATCCGGTTGCCGTCCGGGTATTCCATGAGTATATCCGGGGTGGTGTAGATGCCAATCAATTTGGTCACTCGCACCTCCAGACCGGTCTCCTCCAGCAGTTCTCGCACGCAGGCCTCAGCGGCGCTCTCGCCAGCGTCCATGCCGCCACCAGGTAGGCACCAACGCCCATTGTCTTCCCGTCTAGTCAGTAAAACTTGCTCTCTGGCTTTGTCAAAGATCAGTCCCGAGGCACCGAGGCGCAGAACGCCTTCCCTGCCAACCCGTTCGCCAAATTTCATGGTGGCCATCCGTTCGGTGCCCTCCAATTCAAATTGATTCATGTTGCCTTAAGTTCAAACCTAGAGTGCTATAACCAGGTGATTTAATCAAGAAAATTCAGATTCGAAAATCATAGTCTCTGGATAAAGTATTTAATCGCCCGGAAATAATCGCCCGACAGGGCCATTGACGGTGTTGAAGCACTCTTTATAATGGCGTTGGCCAAGACTAATCGAGTTTAAAGCCACAGCCCTGGACAGAAACCGGGCATGGCCCCAAGAGGATTGCATGAAATTTGGATTGTTTTATCAGATACAGGTCCCAAAACCGTGGGACGAACAGAGCGAAGCCAAGCGAATCTGGGAGGCCCTAGATCAGATCGTCTACGCCGAGGAGATGGGTTACGACAGCGTCTGGTTCTCTGAACACCACTTTCGGCCTGTCTGGTCGCACAACAGCGCACCAGACCTCACTCTGGCGGCCGTGAGCCAACGCACCACCAAAATTAGATTGGGTGTGGGAGTTGTTCTGGCGCCGATCCATCACCCACTGCACACCGCAGCACGCATGGCCACTCTGGACATCCTGAGCAATGGCAGGGTAGACGTTGGTCTGGGCCGTACCGGCTATCCATACCAATTGACTCCCTACGGCGCCAAGCTAGAAGACACCCGGGGCATGTGGGAAGAGTTCGCCCAAGTGCTGCCGCGGATGTGGACCGACGAGGTGTTCTCTCACGAAGGCCAATACTATCAAGTGCCGCCTCGTGAGGTGCTTCCCAAGCCTATTCAAAAGCCCCATCCGCCGCTATGGTCCGCCTGCTCCAGCGAAAATACCACCCGCACCGCGGCCGAGCTCGGCTTGGGCGCACTAGTTGGCAGTGAAGGCGGCCCGGAGAAGGTGGGAGAGGTCTTAGAGCTGTACCATAAAGCCCTAAAATCAGCCACTCCCACCGGTGTGGCACCAAACAGTCATAATGCCCTCATGACGGCGGGATTCTGCCACGAAGACCCCAAGGTGATCGACGACCGGGCCACAGAACTGATTGGCTGGTACATGGATCAGCAACGGGAACGGGCTCGGCTGGTCTGGCAGGGCGTTGACCCGGCAACAGTGCCGCCTGACTACCAGGGCTATTACGAGCGAGACATGAAACTGGCCGCCGGACCACATCCCGGAGAGTCTACCCCCAGCGAAACGGTCAAGAAGGGCGCATCTTTCTGCGTGGGCACACCCGACCAATGCATCGAGTTCTTTGAACGCTACGAGGCAATGGGCGTGGAGCAGGTGTTCTTGCTGTCAGCAATCGGCCCGCAGACTCATGAAGAAGTAATGAACACGTTGACCATGTTTGGGAAGCATGTCATCCCGCACTTCAGGGCCAAGGAAAAAGCCAACGCCTAGCGCTGATCTTACCGACCAAACGACATACAGGTAACCTAACTAGCCGGAGAGTACCCATGAAAATAGGTGTTGTATTCCCACAGACCGAAATTGGATCTGACCCCTCTGCTGTGCGTGATTACGTGCAGGCAGTCGAATCGATGGGTTATTCCCACATGATGGCCTATGACCATGTACTGGGAGCGGACACCAGCCACCATGCCAACTGGGAGGGCAGCTACACCGCCGAGTCCATGTTCCACGAACCGTTTGTGCTCTTTGGCTACCTGGCTGGCGTCACCACCACGCTGGAGTTGGTAACAGCAGTGCTGATTCTCAGTCAAAGGCAGACCGCGCTAGTGGCGAAGCAGGCTGCTGAGGTGGACTTGCTAACCGGTGGACGGCTTAGGCTGGGAGTAGGCGTGGGCTGGAACCACGTAGAGTACGAAGCCTTGAACCAGGACTTTTCGAATCGCGGCAGCCGTTACGCGGAACAGATAGAGCTGCTTAGGGAATTTTGGACTAAAGACACGGTGGGATTTGAGGGCCGGTACCACAAGGTTGACCACGCTGGTATTAACCCACAGCCGATACAAAAACCCATTCCCATTTGGATGGGCGCCGGAGCTAGGGCCAACCCAGTTCCAACAGACCGTGTGCTCAGGCGGGTGGCCCGTCTCGCCGACGGCTGGTTCCCCCAGATGCAACCTGGCGATGATGCCAGGGCTACCGTTGAAAGGCTAAAAATATTCGCCCGTGAAGCTGGTCGTGACGGGGAGAGCATTGGTATGGAATCCAGGATAAACCTGGCCGACGGCAACCCTGAGCTTTGGCAGTCTCAGGCTAGAGCCTGGGAGGAAATGGGCGCCACTCACGTGTCAGTGAACACGATGAGGGCCGGTCTAAGCTCGCCTCAAGACCACATCAACGCCATTCAGCAATTCAAAGAAGTGATTGGCTAGCCCGGTCTATTCGGCTATTTCTTTGGCGGGCTCACTTCCAGTTTCTACTGGTCATGCCTGATCGGGTCGTGCTAGCCAATAAGCTTAAGAATCTGAAGCCCGTGTTATTAGTTCGGAGAATTTGGCATTATGTGTGGAAGATTTACACTCACATCGAATTTGGACGACCTTCAGGGAAGGTTTGGTTTTTTGTCCCAATACACGGAATCCCAAAGCAAGGATTCTGAATTCTTTGAACACGGCCCCCTATATAACATTGCACCCACTCAACAGGTGCTAACAGTCACCAACGACGGCCAAAGACGAGGGGAGCCGATGCGCTGGGGGCTGATCCCATTTTGGGCCAAAGACTTTAAAATAGGCGCGCGCATGATTAACGCAGTGGGTGAAACGATCGCAACCAAGCCCGCGTTCCGAGGTGCATTCAAGAAACGCCGCTGCCTGGTCCTGGCCAATGGGTTCTACGAATGGGAAAAAGATGGCAAACGAAAGCTGCCGACTTATTTTTATCCACGCAACGGCGAACCCATGGCCTTCGCCGGGTTGTGGGAGACCTGGAAATCACCTGAGGGTCAGGTTGTCCAGTCGTGCACCATCATTACCACGTCAGCCAACCCAATGATTGAGCCGCTGCACAACCGGATGCCGGTCATCCTGTCTGACGAGACGCAAGCCCTGTGGCTTGACCCGCTGACCGAAGACGCAAAAACCCTTGAGCCATTGCTGATTCCCGCGCCCATGGAGCTTCTGGCCTCCCATCCCGTGGCGGAGATAGTAAACTCCGTAAGGAACCAGGGTCCGCAATGCATCGTGCCACTTTCGGATCAATTAGAAAACGAGTCAGAAAACGAATCCCCAGGCGGTCGTCTGTTTCCCTAACTCATCCCCAACTATGGCCACTCCCCAACAAAACATACCCAACCAGGATATTCCTCTCTACGGCAGATACCGTCTGGTGATGGCGATTTTGGTTTTGGCTGGTCACTTGAGCGTCGGCCTCAACATATTTGCGGTCTCTCCTCTGCTCACCCTGGCCATCGACGACTACGACATCAACCGGACGACGGCCGGACTACTGGTTGCGATGCCTTTGCTGGTTGCGGCCGCCTTTGGTCTACCAAGCGGCATCCTAATTGCTCGCATTGGTTTGCGTCGTTCTTTCATGATTGGCTGGGCGGCTATTGCCCTGGTCTCCCTTTCCGGATTCGCTCCCAACTTCATCACGTTATTATTGCTCCGATCGGCAATTGGGGTGGGATTCGCCTTCTTGCTCACCGGCACTGGACCGCTATTGATGCAGTGGTTCCGGCCCAAAGAAGTAACAGTGATGAACGCCCTGACCACGGCGTTTTTAAGCCTGGGCATCGCCTTGTCGGTTGCCACGGCAACACCATTGTCAGAGATTATTGACTGGCAAATGGCCTTAACTATCTTTGCGCTACCCGGAATTGTCGGGTTGGTGGCCTGGATCGTTTCGGGGCGGGCCACCGACGGCACACCCATGAACTCTGGAGGCATTTCGCTGCATGAAGTCGGATTGGTGCTGCGCAACCGCGCCGTGGTGCTGTTATTGGTTGCGGACGCCGGCATCTTGGTCCAGTACTCAGCTTTCGCAGGATGGCTCCCAACTTTTTACAACGAGGACCGAGGTATCTCCCTGTCCCAGGCTGGCTTCATCACTGGAATGCTGCCTTTCGTAGGCGTGTTTGCCGTCTTAGCCGGCGGGGCCATTGCACTTCGAGTAACCTCGGCCCGGACACTATTCATCAGCTCTGGTGTGCTGGCCGTAGCGGGCGGATTGGGTGCTTTCTTACTCCCCAGCCCAGCCTGGATCTACCCGGCGGTGGTCATTTTGGGGATCGGCTCATGGCTTTACGTCCCAACGCTGCTGACTCTGCCCATGCAGATGGCGGGAATGACCCCGGAAAAGGTGGCGGTGGTGTGGGGTTCACTGCTGACATTTAGCGGGTTTGCCATGTTTGTCGCGCCAATCTTGGTGGGCGTGCTGCGTGACGTCACCGGGTCGTTCTTCCCCGGACTAGCCATCTGCGCCACCGCATCGTGGGCGCTCTTGATTGCCGGCTTCCTGTCGCCCGGCAACGTCAAAGAACCTAGGCACGAACCGCACAGTCAATAATCTGATTGACAACCCAAATCGCGGCGAGTACCTTTAAGGCCTTCACGCCCACGATCGAGTTTAGTCCAAGGCACAAATCCGCACATTTTAGGAGATTGACATGGGTAGAATTCCAGCCGCAACTCGTGAGACCGTTCCCAGCGACCAGACCGCCGAATTTGACCAGTTGCTTGCCGGTGCGGGCTCAGTGCCCCTGGTAGGACCCGGTTCAATATTCTGGCACGTCCCAAAGGCCCAGCAAGCAATCACGGCCCTGAACCAATACCTGCGCAATGACTCGTCTCTGTCCGATAAGACCTTGGAACTGACAATGCTGGTCACAGCCCGCGAGAATGACTGCATGTACGTCTGGAACGCCCATGCCGCCTCTGCCAGGGCCGCCGGAGTGCCCGACGCCGTGGTGGATGCCGTCAGAGACCGCAAAGAGCTTCCCACACTGGCGCCCGACGAAGCAGCCGTCATCAACTACGTCCAGGAGTTCTATCGCACGCACCGGGTGAGCCGCGGCGCCTACCAATCGGCAATCGAGGTGTTCGGCAAGCAGGGCTTGATAGAGCTGTCGCTGGTCATGGGCAACTATGCCCTTATCGCCGTCGCGGTCAACTCATTTGACTCTGAGCTACCGGCCAACCGCACCGAGCCGGTGCTGCCCATTTAACCCAATTATATGAGGGAGTTGTCATGGCTGTTGAACCGTTCAAGATAGATGTTTCAGACTCAGTCCTCGACGATTTGCGAGCGAGGCTGGAGCGTACCCGGTGGCCGGACGAATTACCCGGCACCGGTTGGGATTACGGGAGCAATCTTGACTACATCAAGGAATTGGTGGAGTACTGGCGCACCAAGTTTGATTGGCGCGCCCAGGAAAAGCTGATCAACTCCTTTTCCCATTTCAAGACCGAGGTAGACGGCCTGGGAATTCACTTCATCCACGAAAAGGGCAAGGGGCCAAATCCCATGCCTCTGGTGATCACCCACGGATGGCCCGGAACGTTCTTCGAGATGTATAAGGTCATACCTATGCTTAGCGACCCGGCCAACCACGGTGGCGACCCAGCCGACGCCTTCGATGTTGTGGCCCCATCAATGCCCGGCTACGGGTTCTCGGGTGCCAGTGACAAACGAGGCCTCAATGTTCTGTCTATAGGTGATTTGTGGGCCAAGTTGATGTCCGAAAACCTGGGCTACCCGAAATTTGGGGCTCAAGGGGGCGACTGGGGTGCCCGAGTAACCGCCAAGTTGGGACTATCCCACGGCGACAAGGTCGTCGGCATCCACACCACATCCACCTCCAGCCCGACGCCCTATCTAGGGCCAGGCACGAGGGAATTATCAGAAGCAGAAAAGGAAATGCTCGCCCAGAGGGTGCAATGGCTCGCCGACGAAGGCGGTTATTCCCACATTCAGGCTACTAAACCCCAGACTCTATCCTACGGGCTGAATGACTCCCCCGCTGGGTTGGCCGCGTGGATCGTAGAGAAATACCGGACTTGGAGCGACTGCGGCGGAGACGTAGAATCCCGCTTCACCAAGGACGAGCTGTTGACCACTATCACAATTTATTGGGTCACACAGTCCATAAACTCATCCACCAGGCTGTATTTCGAGTCGTTCTTTCAAGCATGGGAACTCGGTAAGGACGAGAAGATTCAAGTACCGGTGGCTGTCGCTTCGTTCCCTGGCGAGAACAGCGTTCCCTTAAGGGAGTGGGCTGAGCGCTCCTACAACGTGCAGCATTGGACCGACATGCCCAGCGGAGGACATTTTGCTGCACTGGAAGAACCGGCGAACCTGGTGGCGGACATCCGCGATTTTTTCCGGCCCTTCAGGTAACCCATAAATTTTATTCTTATCCGTATAAACGCCGACTGCGACGGCCCTGCGCCCCTGGTAGCCAATTATCATGAGACTACCCCGGCCCCGTTTTACCCCAGATTGGTTGTTCACCTACACCGGCGTGATGCTGTTGTTGGGCGTGGCTGTGAACTGGGGCGCGGGATTTACCCAGTTCGCCCACAGTCTGACATTGCCGTCCATGGAGATGGACCTGGGTCTGTCCCACACCAAAGCCGGCCTGGTCATCGCCGTTGCCAATCTGGTACGCATCTGCAGCACCTTCACGGCTGGCACCCTCGCCCCGCGTTACGGCAGCCGGTTCATCATTGGAGTAGGCACGATGGCCGCTGGCAGCTCCGTGATCATGTTGACCTTCTCTCAAACCTACCTGCTGGTGTTGTTGTCGTCCGCTTGCATGGGCATCGGCACCGGCATGGCCTTGGCCCCCATGATGGGTCTGCTATCCCGGTTCTTCCGGGCTGGTGATCGGGGTCTGGCCGCTGGTTTGGCGTCAATGGAAGGCAGCTTTGCCTTCATATTCGCTGGTGTCTTGGTACCGTGGCTGGTTGGGAAAGATGCTGATGAAGCCTGGCGAAATAGCTGATTCGTATTTGGCTCCCTGGCCATCGGCATTGGAATAGCCTCGCTGATATCCTTGAAGGAACGGCCCAATTCAGCGCAAACATCCCCTTTAGCCGAGGGCGGAGTTGTCGCCAACCAAGCTAGGTCGCCGAGTCGCGGCGCCTGGCCCATGGCCGCCTACAAGAACCCCATGATTTGGCTAGCAACGTTTCTAGCCTTCAACTCCGTTGGTCACAGGGTTTGTTCAACGCCTTCTTTGGCGTTTATCTCTCCCAGGAGAACGGGATTAGTCTTGGCACTGTCGGGCAATTGGTGGTGATTATCTGCGTAATTAGCATCAGCAGTGGTACTTTTTGGGGAACTTTATCGGATCGGGTCAGCCGCGGTCAGGCGTTCTTTTACTCGTACGTGTTGCAAGCCATCGCCTTTGCCCTGATGGCCCTTTTTCCGGGAATCGTCAGCTTCATCATTGCTGCCATCTTGATCGGATTCACTCTCAGGGCGGCGTACACCATCTGCGCAGCCTGTTCCGGGGATTACGTGGCGGTACAGTTTGCGCCGGCGGCCTTTGGGCTGATGTCGGCGGGGGCTGGACTGGGCAATGCTTTGTCTCCGACCGTTGGCGGTCTCATCGCCGATAACTTTGGCACAAATTGGTCATTCGGCCTGGCGATGATTGGCGCATTTGTTGGGATGGCGGCGTCAGTTGTGATGATCAAGAAACCGTCGAGTCGGGAAACGGCGCTGCCAGCCCCATCAACTTAAACCCAGGCTAAGCACCAGGCTGCCAGGAAACTACACGCGGCTCCAAATTTACCGAGTGCTTGATCGAGAATCCACCATTGTTTTCTTCCAGGACGTCGGGCAGTAATGCCTCCAAACGCGCCATTTCCGGCGAATTAGGCGTTACGTAGAGGCGTCGAGCCAGTTGTTCCTTCGCAACTTCTAGGCTCTCAAAATCCCGATTGCGTTCCGTGTGGACCACATGAATATCTGGCTCAACTCCCAACTGCGTCAATACCTCTAAAAACTCGGGCAGGCTGGGCAGCGGCGAACGTGGCACACTGTGAATCGGCTCCCAAAGTGGGTATATCTGTGACTGGGGCGGCGCTTGGTAGACGATGACCAAAATCCGTTTGGCATGCTGCTCAAGCTTCCGGACAAACGCCTCAATGTCTTGAATCACGTACAGAACATGACAGCAAAGGGCCAAATCCGCCTGCGGAACTTGGGCATCGAGCCAACTCGACTCGATGACTTCGACATTCGTCACATCGAATTCTGACGCCGCCTCCCGCAACACACGGCACATGCTGGGCGACGGTTCCACGGCGATTACCTTCTTGGCCTCCAGCGCCAAAGGCAACGCCAGTCGTCCGCCGCCGGCCCCAACGTCCAGAACCACCTGCCCCGGCGTAACCAACTGCCGAAGATAATTGACCAGCGGGTCGTCGGTGCGCCGTGGGTCAGCCCTAAACTGCTGGGCAAAGTTACTCCACGAATCAGCCGGCGGGTCTTCCTTCCGCATGCTGTCCGACTGGGCGTGCTCCACGCGTACCATTTCGTTCCAACGTTCGGTTTCGCTCATGACTCTCCCCTGAACAATTCTGCTTTAGCCGCCGTATAAATCTTAAATCAGAAACACAATACGGGTAAAATGCGGTCTATGACCTGCCGGTGGCGTTATTTCCCTCCAATCGCAGCTATTATCCTCACCATTTTTATTGTGGCTTGTGGTGGTGTTGGTTCTCCTATGCCAGCGACGATAACTATTTCCACCCCAGTTCCAACCGCAACGACACAACCAACTACCAGCGCCCCGCTAACATCTGATACTGGCTCTGTTGCCACAACCGTGCCCGTGGCTCCTACCATCCAACCGACACCAGCCCAAGAACCCACGCCTACAGCCAAGCTGCCAGAACTAGGCTTGTCCATGGTGTTCACACAGTTCAGATTCAGCCGGATCACGAATCTAGTGCAGGCTGGTAACCGCATCTTTGTGACTGAGCAGATTGGCCGAGTTTTGTCCTTCCCAAAAAATACTGACACATCCGAACCAACGCCTTTCTTGGACATCCGGATTAGAGTCAGCGATTCCGGAAACGAGGAAGGGCTTTTAGGATTTGTCTTTGATCCAGATTATGATACCAACGGCCATTTCTTCGTTTACTATTCAGCGTCTCAACCCAGGCGTTCCGTCATATCGCGGTTCACGGCCATCAAATCGGGCGACCAAAGTGTGGCTGATTCGGATAGCGAATTGGTCATTCTGCAAGTTCCGCAGCCATTCTCGAACCATAACGGCGGCCAACTGGCCTTTGGTCCAGACGACATGCTGTACATCTCCCTGGGTGATGGCGGATCAAGCGGCGACCCGAACGGCAACGGTCAAAATACATATACCCTGCTGGGTTCCATCCTGCGAATCGACGTTTCCAATCTATCAGCCCAAAAAGCGTACAAAGTACCCGCGGACAACCCGTTTTCTGGCCCCAGCAGTGCCAAAGGAGAGGTTTGGGCCTATGGGCTAAGGAATCCTTGGCGTTTCTCCTTTGACCGACAGAACGGCGACTTGTGGGCCGGAGACGTGGGCCAAAATAGTTTTGAAGAGGTCAACCTCATCGAAAAGGGCGGGAATTACGGCTGGAACATCCTTGAGGGGAACCACTGTTACTCTCCCAAGGCCAACTGTGACCCCTCCGGCACAATCCTGCCGGTGATTGAATACGGCGCTAGTAACGGTTGCTCAGTAATAGGCGGCCACGTATATCGAGGCTCGGCTATTCCTGAACTAGCCGGAACCTACATTTACGGCGACTATTGCTCCGGGTTGGTGCGTGGATTCCAGTTCCATGCCGGCAAGCCTGTCGGAGACTTGTTGCTGGTGAATTCAGGTGTGAAAATCACGTCGTTTGCCGAGGACAGCGCTGGCGAAATTTACGCGCTTTCCCAGAACGGTCGCATCTATTTGCTGACCTCCTTGGCCCGGTAGCTATAATATAAGTCGGTATTTCCAAGCCCTAACGATAGCTTTGCAGTTAAACCCGGTTCCGGGATCTGACTTCGGAGACTGAAATTCAGGAGCAAGGATGACCTATTTCCCGTTAACTAAGCATCAACTTGACTGGCAGGAGCGTGCCAGCGACATCGCCGCACGCGAGTTGGCCCACCGCGCTGACGATACGGACCGCCTAGGCCGCTTTCCGACCGAATCGCTGGACGCCCTACGCAAAGAGGGACTCTGGGGGCTGCGAGTTCCCAAGGAGTACGGCGGCATGGGTGAGGACATGGTCACCACCTGCGTAGTCGTGGAAGAACTCTCCAAGAAATGCCCTTCCACCGCCATGTGCTACAAGATGCACTTAGAAGGCGCCGAGATCATCTCAATGATTCCCACGCCCTACCAAGTGGAACATTATGTTGAGCCCTTGGCTAAGGGCGAGATATTCCTAGCCGCAGCGGGCGGTGAGTCGGCCGGTGCCGGCGACGACTGGACGCCCGTCAACACAGTCTCTGCAGTCACCAAAGTCCCCGGTGGCTACCAACTGGACGGCATCCGCAAGGCTTACGTGACCTCTGCCGGCCACTGCACGCACTACGAGTTCCGAACACGCGTCGGCGAGGACACACCCCAAACCAACGGCACCAAGTTGTTTTTTAAAGAGGACCAAGTTGAATGGGAGATACTCGCGCCGTGGGATGGCCTGGGTATGCGCGGCAACAGCAGTTCGCCGGTCAAGTTCACCGGTTTCGTCCCCGATGAAGGACTCCTCGGAACGGAACACACGATCTACGCCGACACGGACAGGTTCCTTCGGCCCATGCTTGGACTCACCTACGCCGCTGCTTACCTGGGAATAGCCTCCGGTGCCTATGAAATTGCTCTGGAAGAGATGCCCCGACAATACCGCAGCGGCGCCCGCCGAATCGATAACGTCATCTACCAGCGCCGCATGGCCGAGATGTCTACTCAGATTGAGGCCGCCCGTACGCTCATGTTCTCAACTGCCCTTTGGTTCGACCAAAACCGGGGCGACAATGACCTGCCCTATCTGCAGGCCAAGGTTAACTGCTCAGAAGCGGCGACCAGGGTCACGCAGGACCTGATGACTTGCTTCACCGGCACCGCCTTTGCCCGCCGTCTGCCCTTGGAGCGTTATTTCCGGGACGCTCGCGCCGGGCTGGTCATGGGCATGGCCAACGACGTGGCCTACCAGAACATGATCCCGCACCTATTTCCGGGGAAATAGCTGACAGTATCCAGCTATCAGCCAGCTTTAAGGGATTTGAGGGAGGATGGAAAATATGCCAAATAAGCTCGTAGGCGCAGCCGTCAGGGGTAGCACGATTGCTGAGGTCCAAGCGAACATTGCCCGCGCCGAGGAATTGGGCGTTCATGCCGCCTGGATGACTACCGGCGGGGCCGGTTTGGACAGTCTGACCTGCTTTGCGGCGTCGGCGGCCGCCACCGATAGCATAAAGCTGGGCACGTCGATCATTCCCACCTACCCTCGCCACCCACTGGTTGTGGCGCAGCAGGCCCAGGTTGTCGCCCAACTAGCGCCAGGCCGTCTTCGCCTAGGGGTTGGTCCCAGTCACCGGCAGATGATGGAGTCCATGGGGATTGATTTCAATAAGCCCCTGGCTCATCTCAGGGAATACATACACATCTTGAAAAGCATCCTGCAAACGGGGTTGGTGGACTTCAAGGGCGAGCATTACTCCGCCACTGCCAATATCGCAGGGCCGCTGGACGTCCAAATCATGGGCTCCGCCCTGAGGACAGGTTCGTTTGAACTCTGCGGGGCCGGGGCCGACGGCGCAATTAGTTGGATCTGCCCCGGTGTCTATTTACGAGATGTGGCAATGCCGGCCATGGAGAAAGGAGCCAAAGAAGCGGGTCGGCCAGTCCCGCCGCTCATCGCCCACGCGCCTATGTGCGTCCATGACAACCCCGACGAGGTACGAGCGGCAGTGCGGGAGCAGTTCCATCACCCTAGTCTGCCCTTCTACCAGAATATGCTGATCGCATCTGGCTACCCAGAGGCGTCAAGCGGACAGTGGAGCGACGCCATGATCGACGGCGTGGTCATCCTGGGCGACGAGGAAACCTGTACCCAGCGTATCCAAGAATTGTTTGACATGGGCGCTACGGAAGTCCTCGCTTCGCCTGTCACTGCAGGTCCAGACCAAGCAGCGTCTTTGGATCGGACCATGAGACTACTGGGGCAGTCAGCGGGCGCAGTCAGATAACTGCTCCAGAAGGAGAATAGGGAAAACATGAGATACGACGTTGTCATTGTTGGTGGTGGGTCTGCCGGTTGTACGCTGGCCACTCGCCTGAGCGAGGACCCCAACCGCTCGGTTCTACTGCTTGAAGCCGGGCCGGATTACACGACCCTGGAGCAGACGCCCGACGAGTTGAAGCTGGGCCACCGTCAGGAAGCGTCCGATAGTGAATCGCAATTCAACTGGGCGTACAAGGGTCAGGGCACTAAAGAGCAGACCGTGCCCATGCAGGTCGCACGGGGCAAGGTCATTGGCGGCTCCGGCTCGGTCAACGGGCAAGTCTTTCTTCGCGGCGTGCCTGAGGACTATGACAACTGGGCCGCCGAGGGCAACGACCAGTGGAGCTTCATCAACCTGCTGCCCTTCTTTCGCAAACTGGAGACCGACCTAGACGTGAAAGACGATTTTCACGGCACCGACGGTCCCATCCCTGTAAGGCGACTTGCCCGGGCAGAGTTTATGCCGGTGAATGAAGCCTTCCACCAGGCAACCATGGCAGAAGGTTTCCCTGAAGACCCAGACATGAACAACCCAGACTCCACGGGAACCGGTCCGGTGCCCATGAATAACCCCGACGGCATCCGCACCAGTGCCGCCCTGGCTTACCTGAACCCCAATCGCTACCGCCTGAACCTGACCGTCAAGGCGAACGTCCTGGCCCACCGAGTAATCTTCGACGGAGACCGCGCAACCGGGGTTGAAGTGGAAAGCGGCGGCGAGACGTTCACCGTAGAAGGGTCAGAGATTATCCTCTGTGCCGGTGGAATCGCCTCGCCCCAGTTGCTGATGCTTTCCGGCGTGGGTCCGGCTGCTCACCTGGACGAAGTCGGGATCCCGGTGGTCAAAGACTTGCCCGGCATAGGACAGAACCTGCGCGACCACCCACTCATCACGGTGGAACTTGAGCCTCGAAGCGGGGTCAAACTGGCCACAATCGAGCCTCGAATTCAGAGCGGTCTGCGTTACACCGCCGATGGATCGGACACCCGAAACGACATGCAGCTATTCCCGTCGTCATTCACCGGACTCCGGGCTGGCGACCCACTGCAAGGCCGAAGTCCCGACCGCCCCCAGGGAATGCGGATTACCTGCATATTGAAACTGGCCGATAGCTCAGGGGAGTTGACCCTCAACTCAGCCAACCCCGCGGACTCGCCGCACTTGGAATACCGGTATTTTGAGACTGAGTGGGATCGAAAGCGGATGCGCGAGGCGATCTATCTGTCGCTGAAATTCCTGGAACACCCATCTTTTGGGCCGCTGATAGAGCGTCGCATCTCGCCTACCGATGACGACGTAGCCACTGACGATGCCCTGGACGCCTGGCTGAGGCAGAACGTCGCCACCACCCAGCACACCTCAGGCACCTGCAAGATGGGGCCGGAGTCAGACCCAATGGCCGTGGTTGATCAGTACTGCTGTGTTCGCGGACTGCAAAACTTGCGAGTGGTAGACCTATCCATCTGCCCCAACGTCGTCCGCTCCAACACGAACGCCACGGCCATCGTGATTGCAGAAAGGGCCGCTGGTTGGATCAGCTAGCGGCCCCTTTGGCTTTTTTGACGGTGTTTCGGATTAGGTGACTGGAGACTCCGGCATCGGGGCTATCTTGCCAAATACCTTGGGCGCAGTCTCGTCCTTGAACGATAATCTTTGCGATTGTTCTTGCCAGCGTCGTTCGGTGTCCGGGTCTACACCTAGGCCGTCAGCGACGCAACACATGTAGTTGAACAACGCTACCACGTCGGCATCATCCCAACCAACGCTGCGGAGTTCCTCCACCCAGTCTTCTGTCACCGCTGATGAAATGGTTGTTAGGAATTCGGCAAACTCCAGCATTGTGACCTGCTTGGGTGGCAGTCCGGCGTCATGGTAGTTCTCGCCCAGTTGCTCGGCTAGTTGCGATTCGGGGTCCTCACCACGGAGAGCCTGTGCGTGAGCAAGGGTTAAATACTGGCACTTGATGGTGGCCGACACCTCCGCTGCCACCATCTCGCGCTCAGCTCGAGATACACTCGATTCACCAAATATGACCGACGAAACGTGCGCCATCAGGGTTTTCATGATGCCCGGCTTGAGGCTGCTCACTGCTTGGACATTGGGGATGCGCCCGCGCGATTTAGTCATCGTGTCGTATGCTTCTTTTAGCTAGCCCTGGGAGTCCTCATGCGGGATAGTTTGCACGTACGGCATTTCTTGCCTCCGGTTAGGTTTGGGTCTGGTGAATTTGATGCCAACTTCGAGCTAACGGTTCAGTATTCGGGAACGTTGGCACCGTCATTGCCCGTCAGCCAATGGAGGGTTAATCTGTTGTCATATGACAGTCTTAGGCTGATATACTGGCGTCCAATTTCCTGCTTAGAAGCGGCTTTAAAAGGGGTAGATATGGGAATTCTAAACGAAGATATGAAACGGGTGATCCGGCAGCAGAGGATGGGCTTCATGGCCACCGTGTGCCCTGACGGCTCCCCCAACCTCTCACCCAAGGGCACGGCCACGGTATGGGACGACGACCACCTGGTATTTGCCAACCTTGGCTCGCCAGTCACTATCGAAAATCTGAGCCACAACCCAGCCTGCGAATTAAACGTCGTCGACTACTATCTCCGCAAGGGCTACCGGTTCAAAGGCACGGCAGAGCTGCTGACCAGCGGCCCCCAGTTCGAAGAGATTAAAGAGGCCTACGCCACCGGCAGCAGAGGCTTAAACCGGTCTGGGATTGCGGATAAAGGTTACGTCCTCATAACCGTCACTAAGACCGCGCCGCTCATGTCTCCCGGCTACACACCAGGGAAGACCGAATCTGAGATGCGGGAAGAATGGACTGGGTATTGGGCCGGGGTTCAAGAGGCCAATAGTTAGGAACCAGATCTAGGCGGTCTGCATCTAAAATCTGAACTCGATTTCAAACTGCAAACGCTAGGAGTTAATTCATGTCTTGGATCGAACAGGATCCGGAAGCCACAAAGAACCTTCCGCCGGTAATCTCAGTCATGTCCATCAATGAGCAGGCTATGAAAGCCGTGCAGAACCTGAATGCCAATATCACCTTTGGCGCGTCAGCCCTCACCAGAGTTCAGGAGGAAGCGATTTCTACAGTCGTAGCGGCCGCAAACCGGTGCCGGTATTGAACTATGTCTCACGGAGGGTTCCTCCGTCAACATTCAGACGACACCGAGTTAGCCAACCACATCATGCACGACTACAACAAGGCCGATCTGGATGACCAAACCAGGGGCATGTTGGACTTTGCCGTTAGCCTGACCAAAGACCCATCAGCCAACCGCAAGGCCGACATTGAGCGGCTCCGTAGCCTGGGCCTCAGTGAACAGCAGATACTCTCAACAGTGCTGATTACCTGCAACTTCAACTTCATGACCCGGCTGGCCGACGGCCTGGGCGTGGAAGTGGCAGAAACACGGTTCGAAGACGCCAAACGTTGGATGTCAGCTGACGTCCAAACCATGCCCTGGCTGATGGACCGCAAAGAGGCCTAATCAGCGACCTGATCGACTATCTATACAGCCGGTTCAGATTGGCATGGTTGTCCGGATTTAGGTCTTTGCCAGCGAACGCCGGGTGGTCTGCGGCATACCGGTGGGCACGGAACACTGCGTTGGCGTAACCGAACCTGCTGCCACCAGCCGTAGGCGGGTTCCCAACAAAAAACGGGCTGATGTACTCCCAGACAACCTCCCCACTGGGCGTCACCTCGAAAACCCTGCCGGGTGCGCCTTCACAGATTAGCGTGTTCCCGTTTGGTTGACGCTCCGCAGAGCTGATGTTGTAGCTGTAGAAAGATAGTGGCGGATCCCCCTGGTATTCCCAGACAATCTCGTTGGTCTTGGGATCGATCTCAATCACCTTTGAGAAGTTCATTCCCCGGCGATGGGCACCGTTATCAAAAAGCAAGATATTACCGTTTTCCAGGATAGTTGGATGGTGCTGGTGAGAAACTATTCCCGGCCCCCATTTCCAGGTGAACTCCCCGGTCTTGCGGTCCACTATCCCAATGGTGCTGGTCTGCCGGAAGCTGATCAGGAAATCTCCGTCGGGCGTCAGACTGATGCAGTTGGCATGGGTCCATTCTCGGCGATTCTCCAATGGGCAGATTACGTCCTCTGCCAGATCAAGATGCTCCCAGGCGTTCCAGGTGTTCATGGTTTCGCCGCTGGGTGATATCTCAATCACGCTGTCGCCGTACATCCCCTGATCAACGCCTTCCTCGTAAAAGCCGCCACCAACTGTATCAGCCAACTTTTGGTCCAATTTGTTCCACACCAGGGCGATAGTCGAGCCTGATTCGGTGCGGTGGAAATCGTGATGGAGCAAGGGGTTCTTGAATTCCCAGACCACATTTCCGTCCCAGTCCAGTTCCAGTATCGACTTGGCCGAGCCGCCCATGCCTTGACCTTCAGGGGCAGCGCCACTCCTGAGCAGTAGGTTTCCGTTTGGCAGCAGATACCCGTAGCCGATCCCCCAAGGACTGTACCAACGGTGGCAGACCTGGCCTTCCATATCCAGCAGATTGGCGTAATTCCCGCCACGGGTAGCCGTGAGAGTATATCCCGCATGCGACCGCATGATTGAATGATGGATCAAACCGTTTTTGTGGTGTCTGGACCAGCCCATGTTTTCCCCTCTTATACAAAGATTCGGCCACGAGTATACAAGCGCCACCCAAATCGATATATAGTGAGCGTAGTTTGAAATTCCACCCCCCGCAGCAAGAGGCTTAATCATGGTCCGTTGGGCAGACATTCCAGAATCCCTTCAAAACAATATGAAAACCCGAACCGCGCCCTTCAAGAAAACTCCTTGGGTGGAGGCTCCCAAATTAGCCGACGCCCGAGTCACCATCATCACCACGGCGGCGATTCATCGCCATGATGACCGGCCATTCACAGGCCACGAGGGCGATTATCGGGTCATCCCGGGAGATGTTGACTACAGCGAACTGGCTATGACCCACTCTAGCGTCAACTTTGACCGCAGCGCCTACCAGCAGGATGTAAACGTCTGCTTCCCCCTGGAACATATGCGTGCGCTTGTGAACTCGGGCGAGATTGGTTCAGTGGGCGAGTGGCATTACTCGTTCATGGGGTCCACCGTGCCGTTCAGGATGGAACCGGCGGCAAAAGAGGTCTCCCAACTGATTTTGGGGGACAATATCAATCTGGTACTGCTGATTCCCGTTTGACCCGGCTGCACCAACGCCGTAGGCGTTTTAGCGCAATACATTGAACGGCCAGAATCCAAGGGCGGAGCCGGAATTGCGACAGTCCAGATGAGCCTGGTCCGACCAGTCACGGAAAACGTTAAGCCATCACGCGCCTTATGGGTGCCTTTTCCCTTTGGCCGCCCTCTAGGACCACCAAACCAACCGAATGTCCAGCTCGATGTCCTGCGGCGCACCTTGGCACTGGTGGACGAGCCATCCGGCCCAATAATCGTCGACTATCCAGACGATTTGGATGAAGAACAGGAAGACGATACGGTGTGGTCTTGCCCGGTAACCTTCCCGGCGTCGGTACCTGAGACCGAATCCGATGCTCTGACGACCCAGCTCCAACAAGAAGCTCAACTGTTACAGCCGTGGTTTTATGAGGGCCTACGGCAAAGGGGTCGCACCACTGTGGGAACCAGTGGCAAAACCGCGGATTCCATAGGCGAAATGCTCGGGATTCTGGCGAGATTTGCGACCGACGGCGATATGACGGTTCCGGATGGTTACGCCCATCCCATGCCTCAGTTACTGCGGTACATCACCGATGACGTCCGTGACTTCTATCACGAGGCAGCAATATCTAAACCCGGAGCAGCCTTCCCCGCCCCCCTGGACCTGCTTGAATGGTTTTTCCTAACCACAGTTGCCGGGGATGTTTTCTATCAGGTACGCAACCGGTTAAGGGCATCAGACATTCTGGTGCTGATGGCCAAAGGCCTGGACGACACCCAGATTGATGCTCGCCTGTCCCTACTGGATGGTACCACCAGTTCTATCGCTGAAAAACTACTCCAACACCCCGGAGTTAGCCGCGAGTTGCTACACAAATCAGCTGAGGTGTTCCAGGCTGACCAACCCAACCGCCTTTCATGGACCATCATTCCAATCGCCATGCGAGACCGCCACATAGAGCGCTCAGACTGTGAGGATAAATCAGCCGTCTAGTTGTTGTGACTAGGTCGGGGGAGCCTAGAATAAATAGGATAACCACCATATTCAGAGGTGTCCACTGTCGTTAGGACTCACAGTCTGGAGATGACTACTGCCATCCGTGAGTTCTTGGAATACCATCGGGACTTGTAGCCCAGAAGTAGGTTCCGTGATTTTGACCGATTTTCTGGCCAAAGTGGGACAAAATATGGGGCAAGTCCATTCCCCGTGAGTGGGGTTTAGCCACGCCCATTAATATACAGGGATATCTAGGCTCAATAATGGTATAATCACACACATTGAGCGGGCGTAACTCAGGGGTAGAGTGCTTGCTTCCCAAGCAAGATGTCGTGGGTTCAAATCCCATCGCCCGCTCCAAATTTCCTTCCTATAACTCAGCATAGCTCCGCAAGGCTCTGCATAGTTCAAACAAAAAAACCGTACAAAGAATGGCCTCCACTAGTTGGGGGTCTTTTTATTTTTAAGGAGGTTCTATATGCCAAATGATAAGCCAAATAAATTGCCCGATGATGGAGACATTAAAGGGCCAACACCACTAAAAAACCCAGTTGAGTATGCAAGGTGGTTACAACGTCCAAGGGTTAACCCAAAGCAACCAGAAGTACAACCAGATGATTCAGCATTAAGGCCCAAAGGACTAAAGCAACCAGACATTAACCGTTCCATTGGGACTGATAAACCTAAACACTCTAAAAAGAAAAACCATAACAACACACGGCTACCAAGTTACTTAAAGCCCAACAAGGGCAGTAAACCGCCTCCTGTAGCTTCTGAAGTGAAGGTGGTTAGCCTAATGAAAT
>LWDU01038508.1_pt1 | contig 23131 bp, 24 predicted proteins | sample 727161 | NCBI WGS metagenome assembly LWDU01 (sample SAMN04566230, study PRJNA314399) | hydrothermal vent metagenome | isolation source: deep sea hydrothermal plume seawater | place: Mexico: Gulf of California, Guaymas Basin | collected 2004-07-11
ACGGATGTGTTTCTCGCCGGCCGCAGTTCCACCGCCGCGCGGCGGTTGCAATCGATGGGCCTTGGGCACGCGGATTTCCCACAGCACAACCGCCAGCGCGCAGGAATGAGCGCGGGCAATAAATTGCTACTCAATGACGGGCGCTTTCTCAATCCCACCACACCACCCGCCCTTGCCCGCACGGGCTGGAGCAGCGGCTGCGTGGCGATGGATTTTGATAACGACGGCGATGCGGATCTCTTTGTCGCCAACGGGCATCGCACTAAAAAAGGCAAACCGGACTTCGATTCCACTTTTTGGCGGCACACTATATATAGTGAGAGTTCGGGGAAAAACCCGGCATTGATGATGTTGCACGAGCAAAACGAGGCCGCGCGCCAATCGTGGTGCGGCAACGAGCACAACGCGTTTTTTCTCAACGAAGGCAAAGGCGCATTCGTGGAGGCCGGTTTTCTGATGGGATTGGGCCACGCCTTCGATGGCCGCAGCGCGGTGAGCGCGGATGTGGACGGCGATGGCCGGCTCGACCTCATCGTGGCGGAGCAAACGCCCAAAGGCATCACCCTCCACGTGCTGCGAAACACCGCGAAAGCGACCGGCCATTGGGTGGGCGTGCGCTTGCGCGGGCGGTGCATGGGCGCGCACGTTACCGTGCGATACGAGGGCGGAGCGGTCACACGGCAAATTATCAGCGGCGATTCATTCCGCGCCCAGCAACCGGCGACGCTGCATTTTGGTTTGGGCAAAGTTTCAAAAATAAAAAGCATCGAAGCCCGCTGGCCCGGCGGCGCAGTCACCCGTTTAGAAAATCCCGCCGCAGATCAACTCCACGAGTTGCGGCCGGAGTGATCGGTCGTTACACTCGCGCATGCTGACGCCCGAAAGCCGCCTTGCCGATTTCCCCGCGCTGCGCGGCATGGCTTATCTGAACACCGCCGCCGAGAGCATCCCGCCCGCGTGCGTGCCCGAGGCGCTGGCGCAATATGCGCGCGACAAAGGCCTCGGCATGCGCGGCCGCGAGGCGCACAACGCCACGCTCGAAGCCTGCCGCGAGGTGGCCGCGCGGATGGTGGGATTGCAAACGGACGAAGTGTCGTTTTGTTCGTGCAGTTCCGAGGCGTACAATTTGCTGGCCAACGCACTGCACCTCGGCGCGGACGATGAAGTGGTGATTACCGATTTAGATTTCCCCGCCGGCGCCACGCCCTGGCTCAATGCCGCCACGCCGCCCAAGGTTAATTTGTGGAAAGCAACGGACGGCGCGCTGGACGCCAACGATTTGCCGGCGTTGCTCAATGACCGCACGCGGTTGGTGCAGGTTTCGCTGGTGAGTTTTTACAACGGGCATCGGCTCGACTGGGCGCCGTTCATCGCCGCCGTGCGCGAACACGCGCCGCAAGCGAGAGTGGCGGTCGATATCACGCAGGCGCTGGGCCGCATTGAATTGGACTGCACCGACTTTGACATTCTTATTTCCAGCACGCACAAGTGGGTGCTCGGCATTCACGGCGGCTGCATCGTGGGCATTCCGCAAAAGGCCGATGCCATCACCACCCACGCCGGCGGCTGGTTTCATTTGGAAAACGCCTTCGAGCCCGACCGCTTTGAACGCACGGTGCGCAAGCTCGGCGCGGCCAGTTTCTCCGTGGGGATGCCAAACTATGCCGCCCTTTACGCGCTGAATGCTTCGTTGCGCTACCTCGAAACCATCGGCGTGGCCAACATCGCCGCGCACGCCGATCCGCTCGTTGCCCAAATGGAATCCGCCCTGCGCGACCTCGGCCACCCGCCCATGGCCGCGCAACGCACGGGCAACTTCAGCGGCATCCTTGCCATCCGGCCTGAAGACCCCGATGCCCTTCACGCCGCGCTCGAGGCCGCCGAGGTGCACGTGATGAATCACGCCGGCCGTTTGCGCATGGCATTGCACGGATATAATACGGCGGAGGATGTGGTGAAATTTCTGGAGGAAGTAAAAAAGCAAAAGTAACTTTTAACTTTCACCCCGCAAGGGCGCCAAGTCTTCATCGTTCTTCGCCAGTTCCTCCACGCGATCGCCGCCGACGGCGGTGGCGAGTTCGAGCAATTCGCGTGCCTCGGGCAGGCGGTTCATTTGGCAAAGATAACAGGCCACGTTATACGGGATGAGCCAGTCGGCGGGAAACTGCTCCACGCGCGGGGCGAGCACTGCGTGTGCCTGTTCGATGCTGCCGCCTTCGCATCGGCGCATGGCATAGGCAAAATGCAGCCACAAGCCGGCTTCCTCCGGGTGCTGTTCGCATAACACGCCCGCCAGCGCGGCGGCGTCGTCCCAATGCTCGGCGGCAACGAGACAATCCAATCGCGCGGCCTGCACGGCGGGCAGGGACTGCAGCTCCACGGGAATGCGCGCCAGCTCCGCAAGCGCTTCAGGCACATTGCCCAGCTCGATCCAGCCGAAGGCGGCTTTCACGTAATGTAGCGCGGGGGGTTCGAGTGGATCCATGGGCGGGGATTATTTACTTTTGCGTGAGACGAGCCAATCCAATATAATCCGCCGATGCAATTGCTATGGCTGGCCAAGGGGAATGACGATTTGATTTTTATCATCACGCTGGTGGTGGTGTTGCTGGTGGTGATCGCGTACCTCGTGTTGGGGCGCGATGACACGATCCAAGTGATGGAGGAAGAAAGTGAGCCGATGGATATTGATGACCCGCGGTATCACGAAAAAGTTGTGCACCGCTTGGATCGCACCAATGATTTGCTGACGTCCATTCGCAACTCGATTTTGATTTTTATTGTGATTGTGGTGCTGGTTCCGGTGCTTTGGATGTTGCTAATCAAGGGTTGTGACGTGCCAAAAACAAAATCATCCGGACACGTATTATTTCATCCGAACACGTACAATTGTTAGTTTTTCTATTGTTTTTTGAAAAAAATCGCTTGCGCGCTTGCCCACCCTGTGGTAAGTAAAAGAAACCAAGGACGCAACTGACCCAACCGTAAACGAAGCAAGTGTCTCCCAACGTCGATAACATAGGTTCACCGCAAGGTGTCGCACTGCAGGCCCTCCAAGCCCAGCAAGTGCGGGCGCGCACGGTTGCGCCCATTCCCGCACAGCAACGGGAGACCGAAGCCGTCCGGAGCACCGATCTTTCCTCCTCGCAGGCCGTCCGGCAGTTCTCAATGGCCGCGCAGGTTGCCGCCGAGGAAGTGCCCGCCGATGATCCGATGAAGCCCGTTGCCGACGGCATTGCGCAGGATTTGAGCCGCTCCGGTGACGATCCCTTCGAAGCCGTTGGGAAAATCAACGACCTCCAAAACGCATACAATTTCGCAATGGAAGCCAACGCCAGCTTATTGGAAGACCCCGCGCTCGCCGCCATCGCCTAACTCACTAACCCAACCTAAAGACGCCACGGCCCGCGACTTTGGCAAAGGATGAGCTTGCCTCAAATAAGCATCCACATTTGCAGGTCCGAATGATTGGGAGTTGACTCCACCAGGCGGGCCACCAACACTTCGAAGCCGTTCGTTTGCCTGACCTGTACAATCATTTTTGATTCGCGATGGATATCAGCATCATCATCCCCACCCGTCACCGGCCGCAAAACATCGATCGGATTATCGCAGAAACAAAGGGGTCGCTCGGGCGTCAGTTTGAGATGGTATTGGGCATCGATGAGGATGACGAAAATTATGATGTTGAGCGGCTAAAAAAAAATTGAAGGTATAAAAGTCATCCGCACCCCCGCCACGCCCTACCTCAGCAATCTTTACAACATCATGTTCGAATATTGTGCGGGCAACATCATCGGGTACTATGGTGATGATGTTTCGTTTGTGGATATGCACGTGCTGGATGACGTCAAATCCGCTTTCAGAAAGAAGGGCGACATTCTTTACTTCTTCGCCGATCGCAACCAAACCGTGAATCTGGGCACGCATTCAAAGGCATGCACCGCAGTTTCAGTGAAACAAGATCCTTATCCCCTCTGCGTTCCGTGCCATGCATTCGTCTCAAGCAACAGCATTCGAGCTCTGGGGTTTCTGCACATTCCCAACTTTGAACACGGCTATTCAGACCACTATCTCGGATACATTTATAAAGAAGTGGGTCAATACCATCTACACTCCGGCCCCAAGCCCTTCACAGTGCACAACCGGCCACCCAATCAAGTGGACCGCGAACACCCGCTTTGGGATGATATTTACGAAACTAAAAGCGTGCTCACCGATGCAGAAGGCCGCACTGCAGACGACCGGGATAAAATAAAGTTCGATAAATTCCGAACGCGATATTTGGCCCTGCACCAAGAAATCATTTTGAATCTCCATGTAAACCGCTGGAAACAAACATTTTCCGAAGCAGCATTGACGGATTCGGCTGTACCCTTACCGCCAACGCGGAAGGAATCATCAAGCTAACCGACGATTGGGGGGGACTTAAAACATTCAGTCGAACCCAAAAAAATCAGTTCCAAGTTCCCCTTCCCAATGGCAGCCTTTGCCCATGCGCTTTCTGTTCCTGTTCATCGCGACGGCCTTGGTGGCTCACGCTGAAGTGCCGCCCAATCGACCCAACTTTATTTTGATCATGGCCGACAACTTGGGCTATGGCGACATCGGGCCATTCGGCAGCAAGCTGCACCGCACGCCCAATCTCGATCGCATGGCGCGCGAGGGTCGCAAGCTCACTAGTTTTTATAGCGCCAGCGGGGTGTGCACGCCGAGCCGCGCAGCGTTGATGACCGGCAGCTATCCGCGCCGCGTGGGGCTGGGCTGGACGGCGGAGGATGGCCATGTGCTGCGGCCGGTGTCGCCCAATGGCTTGCACCCGAAGGAAATCACCATTGCGGAAGTTTTGAAAAAGGCGGGCTACGCCACCGCGTGCATTGGCAAATGGCACCTCGGCGATCAACCTGAATTTCTGCCCACGCGGCAGGGTTTTGATTATTTTTTGGGCCTGCCGTATAGCGACGACATGACGCACGCCACCGGCCAGCGCATCGGCGAACGCCTGCGCGGCAAGCAATGGCCGCTGTTGCCGTGGATGGAAAACGAAAAAGTCATCGAGGCCCCGGCGAATCGCAACCAAATGACCCAACGCGAAACCGCCGCCGCGCTGAAGTTTATCGCGGCAAACAAAGCGAAGCCATTTTTTCTGTATCTGCCGCACAACATGCCCGGCAGCTCGCGCGCCCCGTTTTCCAGTGCGGCCTTTCGCGGCAAATCAAAAAACGGCGCGTGGGGCGATGCCGTGGAAGAGCTCGACTGGGCGTTGGGCCAGATTTTTGCGGCGCTCAAGAAACACAAAATCGACGAGCGCACCCTTGTGATTTGGACCAGCGACAACGGCGCGCCTCGCCGAAACCCGCCCCAAGGCAGCAACGGCCCGCTCGGCGGTTGGGGCTACACTACCGCCGAAGGCGGCATGCGCGTGCCGGCGATTGTGCGTTGGCCGGGATTTATTCCGGCGAACAGCACGAGCGATGAACTCGGCACGCTGATGGATTTGCTGCCGACTTTCGCCAAGCTCGCCAAAGCCAAACTGCCCGAGCGCGCGCTCGATGGAAAAAATCTCTGGCGCATTTGGAGTTCCGCCAACGCAAAATCGCCGCACAAATATTTTTTCTATTTTCACACGAAGCACCTCGAAGCCGTGCGCGATGGGCGCTGGAAATTGGTGCTGCCTTCCAAACGCAATCCGAAGCCAAAGCTGTTTGATTTGAAAACCGATGCGGCGGAAAAACACAACGTGGCCGCGCAACACCCGAACGCGGTAAAACGATTGCACGCCGCCGCTGAAGCCGCCCGAGTGGATTTAGGCGATGGCGAACGCAAAGGCGCGAACGTGCGAGCGGTGGGGCGCGCCAAAAAACCTACGCCGCGTGTTCGGTAGGGACGCGCTGCGCGCGTCCATGGACATGCACAGCATGCCCCTACCAATTTCACTTCGCCTCCAGCCGGTAAATTTTCCCTTCAAACCCCAGCAAATATTGCTCGCCGGCATTGTCCTCGGCGAAGCTGGCGATGAGACGGATGGGGTTGGGGCCGATGACTTGGCTGTACTCGGTCACTTTGCCGCCGCGTTGTTTGAAGGCCCACACGGTGCCGCTTTTATAATCGCCGTACACATACGCACCGCGCAGCGCGGGAATCTTTTTGCCGCGATACACATAGCCGCCGGTGATGCTGAGGCCGTGACTGTGTTTATTAAACTGCGATTTCTTCGCCAACGCCGGCGTGTGCGGATATTCAATCACGGGGTTCAGCAACTTTTCAGGATTCTTATGTTGGGTGGTCAACAGCCCTCCCTTTTTTCTGGGGCTTTCGTGAAACCCCTCGCGCGTGCGCCAGCCGTAGTTGCCGCCTTTGGTGATGAGATTTACTTCCTCCCAATAATCCTGGCCCACATCGCCCGCCCACAGTTCGCCGGTGGCACTATCAAAACTCATCCGCCAAACGTTGCGCAAACCGTACGCCCAAATCTCACCGCGCGCGCCACGGCGACCGACGAAGGGGTTGTCGTGCGGGATGCTGTAGGGCCGCGCGCTGGTGGGGCGATCCACATCGATGCGCAGGATGGTGCCGCGCAGAGTGGCGAGGTTTTGGCCGTTGTCATTGGGATCCTCGCGGCTGCCGCCATCGCCGTGGGTGATAAAGAGTTTACCGTTGGGGCCAAAGAGAATGCAGCCGCCGTCGTGATTCCAAAAGGGCCGCTGGATGGTCAGCAAAACGCGCTCGGTGGAAACATCGATTTTGTTGCGGTCAGTTTTGCTCACGCGAAATTCGCTCACCACACTGCGCAACGGCTTGTGCGCGGAATAGAAGGCGTAAAATTTTCCGTTCTTCGCAAACTGCGGATGGAACGCCATCCCGAGCAAACCTTCCTCGTCCTTCACGTAAGGCTTGCGCGCCTCGATGTCGAAAAAAAGTTGCATAGATTTGCCGGAAGCATTGCGCGGCAGAATGAAAACCTTGCCGCGTTGCTCCAGCAAAAACGTGCGGCCATCGGGCAGTTGCTCCAGCCAAAGTGGTCGCTTAAATTTCAGGTTCGGAAACGCGTTCGCCAGCTTGAGCTTTGGAATCTCAGCGGCCACGTTGCAAACAATCGCCAGCGCAAAAAGCGCCAACACCAATCGGGTCAATCGGGTGAGGGAAGCAAAGGATTTCATCGCCGCGATTCTGGCGGATGCGGCGGGCTTGTCAATCCCGCGCCACGCACCAGAGCGATCCGATCAGCTCACCCGTGCCCGCCACCAGCAGCGGCAGCCCAATCGGCCACGGCCCCGCCAACAACAACGCCACGCCCACCAAAACCAAACCGGCGGGCACCAAAGGAAACAACATCGCGTTCTTCATCATGCCGACAGGGTAACAGGTAGATGGGACAAATGGTGTCTCAGTGTTAATTTTCAATGCTCAATTTTCAATTATCAAATATCATTTGTTTTTCTTATTTGCGTCTGACGGGGGGCGGTGGTAATTTAATCGGAATGAAAGCAATCCCCTTCCTGCTATTTTTGGCTGCCTTCAATTTGGCGGGTGCGGCGATGGAGAAAAAGTTGGAGTCAATCGTGGTGCCCAAGGTGGGCGCGCTGGAAGGCTACACGCTGGCGGCCACGCTGCAGGCGTTCAATGCGGCGTTTCAATCGGTGGATCCCAAGGCGGGCGTGCAGCTACGCTTTGCCTCGCCCTTCGCCAAGCCGGCGATAAATCTAACCAACATCAATCAACAGCTCGTGCGGCCGGTTGCCCAACCCGCACGGCCCGGCGGCGGGTTTGGCGGAAGAGGCGGTGTGGATCCCACCACGGGACTGCGCTTGCCCGGCGGTGGCGGTGGAATCAGAGGAGGCGGTATAGATCCGAACACCGGTTTTCCATTTCGCCTCGGCGCGGGCGGCGGACGCCAACCACAACCCGCGCGCGGCCAACGCGGTGGCGTGACGATTGATCCCAGCACAGGTTTGCCCATCGGTAGCCCCGGCGGGAGATTGCCCAGCGCGGTAGTTCGGCCCAATCGCGGAATGCAAATCCCCCAACACGGCGCGCTGGGTGCCAACGGCCAAGTGGACTCCACGCGCGCGTTTATCCGCAACTGGCGCGGCATGAGTTTGGATCAAACCTGCGTGGACATCGTCACGCGCATTCTCAACACCAGCACCGTGGAGCTGCGCTGCATCATCGATGGCGATGCGGTGGTGTTCGTCCCCGAAGCCGCCACGTACACCCTCCGCAGCGGCAAACCGGCTAAGCCCGAATACGAAGAGCGCTGGGTGCCCGTTCGCGTCCAATCCAAATAAAGATTCTTATGATGAAAAAAATTCTTCCACTCTTGATGATCGCCACCGCGCTGCACGGCGCGGAGCCACGGTTTCAGTTTCGCAGTTTTATTCAAAACGACGGCACGTTGATGAACGTGAAGCTCGACACCACCACCGGCCAAACCTGGCGCCTCGATCGCACCCTCACCAACCGCCGCGAAACCACCCTCGCCGGCAAAGCCACTGAGCGGAAGCTGACCGAAGCGATGCACGCGAAGATTGATAAATACGAAAATTTCAATGTTGTAGACATGCTCGCAGTGTTAAACGCTTTGAACAAACAAGTAATGGGAGGCAAAGTCGTGCCCATTGTGTTTCGGAAACCTGCCGCTGTTCAAAATGGCAATGTCCCCAACAACGCGCATCAACTTGTCCCCCCTGCACGGCAATTTGGCGAACCGCCGGTGGGGATCGACCCAAACACAGGTCGTCCCTTCCCGCAACCGGGCCAATTTCCCGGACGCAATCCATTGCCTGGAGTTGGCCTTCCCGGTGTGGGAAATGGCGGGAGATTCCCCGGAGGTGCGAACGCTGGGCCTTTCAATGTGGATCCTGTGACCGGCCTGCCTTTGGGCCCGGGCCTCCCGCGCGCACAAGCCCCCATCGGTTGGCATCGGGCTGATCAGTTTAATGCTGAAATGGTAAAAACCCGAAATTGGGGTGGAGTTTTGCACAACATCTCCGCCCTCGATTTAATCACCGAGTTGCTCAATGCCTTCGATTCCCCGATGCGTTGCGTGATTGATGAGAACATCGTTTACCTCCTCCCCGAAAGCGCCACGCTCACCACGCGCGATGGCAAAACCAATAAGCCAAAGTACGAAGATCGCTGGGTGGAAATTAAGACGGCAAAGGAGAAATGACGCGCCCTCGCCCTCCCGGGATTGCGTCGCGCCTGCGAACAAGTCGGCGTTGCTTGCGTGTCTTCACAATGGTTCATTGGCCGCGCAGGAATTTATTTTGAGCGACTGGAATATTCAATCACGCGGGCATCAATGCCATTTGTGCGAGCAGGCTTTTGAGGATGGGGCGGGTTATCACACGGTGCTGGCCCACGAAAATCACGAGTACTTGCGGCGCGATATTTGCCACGGCTGCTGGGAGAAACAGGGCGAGGGTGCGGCGGAGCGCAAGGGGTTTATCTCTCATTGGCAGGGCACGTACGAGTCGCCACCCGCCACACCGCCCGACGCCATCCAAAAGGCCACTGCCGAAAGTTTGCTGCGCAAGTTGCTGGAAACCGGCGATGCGCGCTGGCGCGAGGCGAGCTACATTCTGGCGGTAATGCTCGAGCGCAAACGGGTTCTTAAAGTGAAGGAACAACTGCGCGAAGAAAGCGGGCGCGTGTTTATTTATGAACAACCGAAATCCGGCGATCTGTTTACCATCCCCGATCCGGATTTGAAGATGGAGGAATTGGAGCAGGTGCAAATCGAAGTGGCCGCGCTGCTGGAACACGGCTTGCCGGTGGCCGGCGAGGAATGGCCGCCGTTACCCGTGGAGCCTGAGCCGGAACCCGCCGAGGCTACGGAAACTGAAGAAGCCGAAACCGCAGCGTGACGCATGGCCGGCCGGGGTTCATTTCAAAAACGGTTGGGGTACACCTTCAAGGACCCCGCGCTGCTGGAGTTGGCGCTGACGCATCCCTCGGTGAGCCACGAAAAAAGTGAGTCGCTCCAAAACAATCAGCGGCTGGAATTTCTGGGCGATGCGGTGCTGCAACTGGTGATTAGCGCGGAGTTGTTCCGCCAGTTTCCCACGCGCGACGAGGGCACGCTGTCCAAGGCGCGGGCGCGAATGGTCAACAAGGAAGCGCTGGCCGAGCAGGCGTTGGCGGTGGAGATCGGCCCCGAGCTGGTGGTCAGCCGCGGCGAGGAAAAGAGCGGCGGCCGCGAACGCCCCTCCGCCTTGGCCGATGCGTTTGAGGCGGTGGTGGGCGCGATTTATCTCGATGGCGGATTCACGAAAGTGAAAAAATTCATCCACGCGCAATTCGCCGAAGCCTTCAAAGGCGCGGACGCCGGCCGCCACGTGGGCAATCCCAAAGGCGAGTTGCAGGAAATTTTACAGAGCAAAAACGCCGTGGCACCTGAATACCGACTACTCGATATGCAGGGACCGGATCACGACCGCTTCTTTGAATGCGCCGTACGCCATTGCGGGAAAGAGATGGCGCGCGGCACCGGCAAAAGCAAAAAAGCCGCCGAAACCGCCGCCGCCACCAACGCCATCGCCGCCCTGCAAAAAACAAAACTATGAACCGCCAAGTCACAAAGACGCCAAGAACCCATTTTTGTAAATTCCTTGGCGGCTTGGCGGTTCCACCCCGTGAACCCTTTGAAATTGACCCGAGCCATTTGAAATTATAAGCTCCCGAAACATTTTTGGTATGGCGAACGACACAATACAAAACAACTACTTGGTTCCCCACGTGGTGGAACAAACCAGCCGCGGCGAGCGCGGGTACGACATTTACTCCCGGCTGCTGGTGGATCGCATCATCTTTCTGGGCACGGGCATTGATGACAACGTCTCCAACGTGGTCATCGCGCAGATGCTTTTTCTGCAAATGACCGACCCCAAGAAGGACATCCACGTGTACATCAACTCGCCCGGCGGCCACGTCACCGCCGGCCTCGCGATTTATGACACCATGCAATTTCTCACCTGCGACGTGAACACCTACTGCATCGGCCAAGCCGCGAGCATGGGCGCGGTGTTGCTCGCCGGCGGCACCAAGGGCAAACGCTTCGCGCTGCCCAACGCGAACATTATGATTCACCAATTGCTCGGCGGCGCGCACGGGCAGGCGACGGATATGGAAATTCAGGTCAAGCATATGCTGTCCCTTAAGAAAACCCTCACCAACATTCTTTCCAAACACACCGGCAAACCCTACGAGGAAGTTTACGAAGCGTGCGAGCGCGACAACTTTCTCAGCGCCGATGAGGCCAAGGAATTCGGGCTCGTGGATGAAGTGGTCGCCTCCCGCAAGGACGTACCCAACCTGCCAGGAAAATCCTCCGCTGACGGAAAATAATTATGGCCCGACGGCAAATCACCCTCTGTAGTTTCTGCGGCAAAAGCCACGCGGAAGTCCGCAAACTGGTGTCCGGCCCCGGCGTGTACATTTGCGACAACTGCGTTGAAACCTTCAAGGCCGTTCTCGACAAGGAATTTGCCAACGATAAATCGCAGCCCGCGACCGAGCTGAAAATCCTGCAGCCCGCCGAAATCAAAGCCGAGCTGGATCGCCACTGCATCGGGCAGGATGAAGCCAAGAAAACCTTGGCCGTCGCGGTGCATAATCATTACAAGCGCATCATGCACGAAGCCGAGGCGGCGAAGGACGACGACGGCCCGCACGCGGAGGTGGAGATTGAGAAGACCAACATCATGCTCATCGGCTCCACCGGCACCGGCAAGACGCTGCTCGCGCGCACGCTCGCGGGCATCCTCGACGTGCCCTTCGCCATCGCCGACGCCACCACCCTCACCGAGGCGGGTTACGTGGGCGAGGATGTGGAGAACATCATTCTTAGACTGCTGCAAGCCGCGGACTTTGATGTGAAACGCGCGGAGATGGGCATCATTTACATCGACGAAATCGACAAAATCACCCGCCGCACCGAAAACGTTTCCATCACGCGCGATGTCTCCGGCGAAGGCGTGCAACAGGCGCTCCTGAAAATTCTCGAGGGAACCGTATGCAGCGTGCCCCCGCAAGGCGGCCGCAAACATCCGCAACAGGAGTACATCCGCGTGGACACCCGCAACGTGCTTTTCCTGTGCGGCGGCGCGTTTGTGGATTTGGACAAAGTCATCCAGCGGCGACTCGGCAATCATGTGCTCGGCTTCGGCGCAATGGAAGAACAAGCCGAGGCCATCGCCGATGGACGCGAGGCGGTCAAGCACGTGGAGCCGGAAGATTTATTGAAGTTCGGTTTCATCCCCGAGTTCATCGGTCGGCTCCCGATGATTTCCGTGCTGGAAGAATTGACCGAGAATCAGCTCGTGGAAATTCTGTCCGACACCAAAAGCGCGCTCATCAAGCAATACCAAAAACTGCTGTGGCTCGAGGGCGTGGAGCTAGATTTCACACGCGATTCGCTGCACGAGCTGGCTGCGCAAGCCATCAAAAAAGGCACCGGCGCGCGCGCGTTGCGCGGATTGCTCGAGCGATTGATGCTCGATCTGATGTACGAGATTCCCGGCAGCAACGACATCGAAGGCATCAAAATCACCCGCGGCGCGGTGCAGGGCAAATCCAAGCCGATCGTCCGCCGCAAACCCAAACAGGCCGCCGCCTGATTTTCCCGCTGCCGCTCATCACGCGCAGTAGATTTTTGCATGTCAAAATCCGTACCCATTGAAAATCAAGTTGCCGGCCACGTGCGCGCGTTGCCGCCCTCGGGCATTCGTGAATTTTTTGAACTGGTCCAAGGTCGGCCGGAAGTCATTTCGCTGGGCGTGGGCGAGCCAGATTTCACCACGCCGTGGCACATTCGCGAAGCCGCCATCTTTGCACTCGAACGCGGCAAGACGAGCTACACCTCCAACCTCGGTTTGCTGAAACTGCGCGAGGCCATCAGTCGTTACGTGGCCCAACACTTCGGCCCGACCTACCATCCCGAGCGGGAAATTCTCGTCACCGTCGGCGTCAGCGAAGCGCTCGACCTCGCCCTGCGCGCGCTCATCAATCCCGGCGATGAGGTGATTTATCACGAGCCGTGTTACGTAAGTTACTCGCCCAGCATCGCGCTCACCCACGGCGTGCCGGTTCCGGTTGCGTGTCGGGCGCAGGAAAAATTCAGCGTCAACGTCGCTGCCATCGAAGCGGCCATCACGGACAAGAGCCGCGTGTTGATGCTCAACTTTCCCACGAACCCAACCGGCGGCACAATGACGCGCGCCGAATTTCAAGCCATCGCCGACCTCGCCGTGAAGCACGACCTCATCGTAATCACCGATGAAATTTATGCCGAGCTCACCTTCGAGGGCGAGCACACCAGCATCGCCAGCTTTCCCGGCTTGCGCGAACGCACGATTTTTTTGCACGGCTTTTCCAAAGCCTACGCGATGACCGGATTCCGCATCGGCTACGCCTGCGGGCCAGCTGAATTGGTGGGCGCGATGACGCGCATCCATCAATACTCAATGCTGTGCGCCAGCCTTCCCAGTCAGGAAGCCGCGCTGGAAGCGCTGCGAAACGGCGACGCCCCGATGGCCGAAATGCGCGAAGCCTATCGCCAACGCCGTAATGTAATGGTGGGCGCCCTCAACGCGATGGGGCTCGATTGCCATTTGCCGCGCGGCTCGTTTTACGCTTTCCCCAGCGTGCAATCCACCGGATTGGACTCGAAAACCTTCGCCGCAAAATTGTTAGAAGCCGAAAATGTGGCCACCGTTCCGGGCAATGCTTTTGGCAAAAGTGGCGAGGGCTTTCTGCGCTGCTGTTTCGCCGCCGGTTTGGAACAAATCGAAACCGCCATGGAACGCATGGCGCGGTTTGTCGCAAACACGAAAAAGGGCTGAGTTGCCTCAGCCCTCCTTCTTTAATTTTTTTTAACCTTTAGCGAAGCAGTTGCTTCTCCAAGTAATGCACCGTCTGGCGCACGTTGGCGTCGATCTCCATGCGGTCTTTCACCAACCGGCAGGCGTGCAGCACGGTGCCGTGGTCGCGCCCGCCGAAGGCTTCGCCGATGGCACTGAGCGAGTGCTCGGTGAGTTGGCGCGAAAGGTACATCGCGATCTGGCGCGGGAAGGCAATGTTTTCCGGTCGGCGTTTGCTGGTCATATCGGCCATCCGCAAGTCAAATTTCTCGACCACTTTTTTCTGGATGACTTCCATGGTGATGGTGTGCCGACCTTCTTCCTGCAGGATTTCGCGCAGCAGATTCTCCACCACATCATGGGTGAGTTCCTTGCCGGTGAGATGGGCGTAGGACGCCACACGAATCAGCGCGCCCTCGAGGCGGCGAATGTTAGTGCGGATGCGATTGGGGGAATCTCGACGCCCATGCTCTTCACTTTGTTGCGCAAAATGGCGAGGCGGGTTTCCACATCGGGCGGCTGAAGGTCGGTGACCAAGCCCCACTCAAAACGACTCACGAGGCGATGCTCGAGGTTTTGGATTTCACTGGCCGGCCGGTCGCAAGTGAGCACGAGCTGTTTGTGGGCTTCGTGCAGCGCGTTGAAGGTGTGGAAAAATTCCTCCTGAATGCGCTCCTTGCCGGCGAGGAACTGAATGTCATCAATCAACAGCACATCGGTCTGCCGATATTTTTTGCGGAACTTCACCAGTTGATTTTCCTGAATGGCGGCGATGTATTCGTTGGTAAATTTCTCGGAGGAAACATAAGAAACCTTGGCCGCCTTCTTGGAGCCGACCACGTGCTGGCCAATAGCGTGCAACAAGTGCGTCTTGCCAAGGCCGGTGCCGCCGTAGAGGAAGAGCGGATTGTACGCTTTGCCCGGTTGCTGCGCCACCGCCATCGCGGCGGCGTGGGCGAAGCTGTTGTTGTTGCCCACCACGAATGTTTCAAACGTGTTGCGCGGATTAAACATCAGATCGCCATCGGTAGCCTTGCGCGCGGCGGGCCTCCGTCCTTTGGTCGGCTTGGCGGGCGCGGTCGCGGCGCCATTGCCGCCGACGGCCACTTTGAATTTGATGTTGAGTTTGCGCCCACTGGCTTGGGCGAGGGCATCCTGCAGCAGCTCAAGATAGTTATCCTTCAACCACACCTCCGAGAACTCATTGGGCACCTCGAGGGTGATGGAAGATTGGTTGAGGGAAACCGGCTGCACCGAAGAGAACCACAAATTGTAGGTCTCGGTGTTGAGCAGGGTGCGGATTTGCTTGGTGGTTTTGGTCCAGATTTTTTCGACAGTAGCCTGCATCATTTTATGTTTCGTCGCTAAATGTTAAAATCAAAATGTTCGTTCACAGTGCCGACTCAATGTCGGCATGGGCCCAAAGGCCCGGTTGGGTTGCCCTTGCGGGCGGGTGGCAAATCACCCTTTGTGTCTCGCTCCATCTCTCGACACCACTTCCCGGCAATGAGCATTGCTGCTCGGTTTGCTGGGACGCGGCGCAATGTGTATGCGATTGACACGCCGGTTGCCACGCCAAGCTATTAACTTTTGTTCACGCCTTGTTCACACGCCGCCTTCAGGCTTGACACAGCCACAAACAACGCAACTTCAACGCTAGGGTTTGGTATAAAAATACGCATTATAAAAACTCAGGTTGCTCGCTGAACTCAATGATGCCGCGCCGGAAAATTTACACCGCTTCATCACCGGTCTCCCCGGTGCGGATGCGAATGGCGCTTTCCACGTTGGACACAAAAATCTTCCCGTCGCCGATCTTGCCGGTGCACGCAGCCGCTTGGATGGCTTGCACGGCGTTGTCCGCCTGGCCATCGGGCACCACGAGTTCCAGCTTCAGCTTGGGAAGAAAGTCCACCGTGTACTCACTGCCGCGGTAAATCTCCGTGTGGCCTTTTTGCCGACCGAAGCCTTTCACTTCGGCCACGGTCATGCCCACAATCCCCAGCTCCGTGAGAGCCGCTTTCACGTCCTCAAGTTTAAAGGGTTTGATGATGGCATCGATGCGCTTCATTTCGTACAGGTTGCTGAGGGGATGTTAGCAACTCGCGCGCGGCTGTAAACCGGAATCGTTTTATTTTGGAAAATAAATTTTTAATTTTTTGTTAGATTTGGATTTGACATCATTTCGAAAGCACGCTCGACCCGCCACGCCGACGGCGCGTACTCTCCCCGCCGATGGGTTCGCTTTACCGTCATTGCCTCCGGCCGCTGCTGTTTTTGCAGGATTCGGAGGCCGTTCACAACCGCGTTTTGCGGGGGCTTTCCGTGTCCGCGCGGCTGCCCGCATTGCCGATGCTGGCCGATGCCCTCTATGGCGCGCCGGATTTGCCGGTCACTTTTGGTGGGTTGAAATTCCCCAATCCCGTCGGGCTCGCCGCCGGGATGGACAAAGCCGCCGACGGCGTGCCGATGTGGGAAAGGCTCGGATTCGGCTTCGCCGAGCTGGGCGGCGTGACGCGCCACGCGCAATCGGGCAATGCCACACCGCGAATGTTTCGCGCCGTGGCGGACCGCGCGTTGGTCAATCGGATGGGCTTCAACAATCCCGGTGCCGAAGCGATGGCCGAATCACTACGCGGCTGGCGCGCGCGCGGGCAGTGGCCAACGCATCCCATTGGCATCAACCTTGGCAAATCGAAAGTGACGCCCTTGGAAGAGGCAGCGGAAGATTATGCGTTTTCGTTTGGCGCGCTGCAGAAGTTGGCCGACTTTTTTGTGGTCAACGTCAGCTCGCCCAACACGCCCAACCTGCGCGAGCTGCAGGACAAAAGTGCGCTGGATGAAATTCTGAAAACCCTCCGCGCGGTGAATGCCGACGTGCCGCTGCTGATAAAAATCGCGCCCGATTTATCGACCGAAGCCATCGACGATGTGCTCGACCTCGCCACCGCCCATTCCCTCGCCGGCATCGTGGCCACCAACACCACCACCGAACGGCCGTCTTCAAACGATTTGCAGTGCAAAAAAATCTGCGCCGAAACCGGCGGCCTCAGCGGCGTACCCTTGCGCCAGCGCAGCACGGAAATCATCGCGCACATTTACCAGCACACGAACGGCAAGCTCCCCATCATCGGCGTGGGCGGCATTTTCACGGCGGACGACGCGTGGGAAAAAATCACCGCCGGCGCCAGCCTCATTCAAGTGTACACCGGCCTCGTGTACGAAGGCCCCTCCATCGCGGCCGACATCGTGCGCGGCCTCAAAGCGCGAATGGAAAAAGAGGGCGTGCGGTCGCTGGGCGAAATTGTGGGGAAGATTTGAACCGCCAAGGCGCAAAGCCGCCAAGTTTTTTTGGAAATGGTTTCTTGGCGTCTTTGCGCCTTGGCGGTTAGTCCCCCAGCCGCTCTTTCACTAAACCCATAATCCGCGCGCTGGTTTCCTCGGGCGTTTCGCCGGCATTGTTTATAATAGTAGCACCGTCGGCCACCATCAGCGGGGAGGCGGTGCGGGTGCTGTCGCGTTGGTCGCGGGCGGCGAGGTTGTCCTGCACGCCATCGGCATCGCGACGGGCTTGGCGCACGGCGGCGGCGGCGTCCATGTAAAATTTGTGCGGCGTCTCGGGAAAAATATTGGAGCCAATGTCGCGGCCTTCCATCACGAGATTGCCGAACTGCACGCACGACCGCTGGCGCTCCTTCATCCAATCGCGTACAAACGGCACAGTAGCCACATGGCTCACGGCGGCGCTGGTTTCTTCCGTGCGGATTTCTGCTTCCGGAAAAACCCCATCCACTTCCAGCCAAATGCTGCCCTCGCGATTCACCAGTTTGGCCGGCCAATCGGCGCACAGCGCGGCGATGGCCTCGGCGTCGGTGGCGTCCACGCCCTGCTGCAGCGCGTGCCACGCGAGGGTGCGGTACATCGCGCCGGTGTCCACGTAGGCGTAGCCCAGCGCGGCGGCGATGATTTTGGCGTTGGTGCTTTTGCCACTGGCGCTGGGGCCGTCGATGGCGATGACGATGGATTCACTCATTATTCTGCAAACAAATCTTCACCCGACAGCGCGTTGCCCTCGGTATCGCGGATTTCCACGCCAAGCTCGGTCGCGAGTTTCTGAAAAAAATTGGGGAAGGTTTTCTTCACGCACGATGGATTTCGCAAACGAATGCCATCCACCGCGAGGCCGAGCGTGGCGAAACACATCGCCATTCGGTGGTCGTTGTAAGTGTCGATTTCCGCGCCGTGCAGCTCGGGCGAAGGCTCGACGTGCAGCGTGTCCCCTTCCTCGGTGATGCGCGCGCCGCATTTGGCCAGTTCGGTGCGGAGGGCGCGCACGCGTTCGCATTCCTGCACGCGGAGGCGGTGCAACGCAGGAAAGCTCACGGGATGCTCGGCCAGCGGCGCGAGCACGATGGCGGTCATGATGCTGTCGCCGAGATCGGTGTTGTGCGTCACCTCGCGCGGCAGATTGATGAAGCGCGGAAACTGCGCGTCAATCTGCCAACCGGTGAGCGGCCAATGCTCCACCTAAAATAACTGCCGCTGGAAGCATCCGGCTCGATGGCAAACTCGCCGCCCGCGTGCGGGAATGCCTCGATGAGTTCGCGCGTCATATTAAGGTACGGCGCTTCGTCGACGTTATCGCCCACGATGTCGACAATCCAAGTGCCCGCGCGCGCCGACAGCAACAGCGCGCTGGCAAACTGCGAACTGTGTTGGAGGCTCACCGTGCAGGCGATTTCGCGCGGGCCGGTTCCGTGAAAAACCGCCGGCAACAAATCGCCACCGTTGCCTTGCGAATCAATGCGATACTTCATCCGGCGCAGTGAATGAAATAATTCGCCCTGCGGCCGCACGTGCATTCGGTCCACGCCGCTCAAACGCACCGCGCCATTGGCAAGACAAACGAACGCGCCCAAAAACCGCGCCGCCGTGCCGGCATTGCCCACGTGAATTTCCAGCGGCACCTCCTCCGTGCCTGCATTGGGCACGCGCCCGCCGAGGCCCTGCACGGTGAGATGGCGATTGCACGGCTCGGCGGCATCCTCCGCCACCGCAATCGCAAAGCCCAGTAGCCGCAGCGCGTCCACCATAATTTGAGTGTCCTCGCTCCACAACGCACCCGTGAGCCGTACCTCGCCATCCGCAAGCGCCGCGAGAATCAGCGCGCGATTGGTGATGCTCTTGGAGCCCGGCACCGTCACGTCCGCCGTCACGGGGCCGGTCATTGGCACAATTTCGATGAGGTCGGGCAGCGGCATTACAAATCCTCCCTTCCGGCCAGCCAATCGTCGCGCGCGGATTGGCCTTCGGCAAAAAATTTCTCCAACGCCGCCGCGTCCTTTTCCGACAACGCGGTTTTCAACCGGCCAATCTCCGATTGCAAATCCTCCAATGCGGCGGCGATGGCCTCGGCGTTGTCCAGCGCGATGTCGCGCCACATCCCGGCCTCGCCGGAGGCCAACCGCGTGGTGTCGCGAAAACCCGTGCCGAGAAAATCCGGTTCGCCCGCGCGCGGTGAAGCCAGCACCGCGTTCACCAACGCGCTGGCTAGCACGTGCGGCAAATGACTCGTGCGGGCCACGATCGAATCGTGGTCGGCGGCGGTGAGATTCACCACGCGACTGCCGAGTGCAGTCCAAAATTTCGAAATGGTTTCAACTGTCGTCGCATCGCTGGCCTCGGTCGGCGTCACCGCGCACACCGCGCCCGCAAACAAATCCGCGCGCGCAAACGCCACGCCGGCCTTTTCTGAGCCGCACAACGGATGACTCCCCACAAACTGCGGCAGCACCGGCTCCACCGCCGCCACCACGCTGGCCTTCACGCTGCCGACGTCGGTGACGATGGCGTCCGCCGCCAAGTGCGGTTTCAACGCCGCCGCCAATTCGCCCATCCGCCCCACGGGCGTACAAAGAATCACCAAGTCCGCGCCGTCCACTGCCTCGGCGATGTCCAGCGTGGCCTCATCCACCACGCCTGCCGCGAGGCATTCGGCGATGCTTTCCTTGCGCCGCACCAGCCCGCACACGCGCGCCGCCAAGCCGCGCTGCTTCGCCGCCAAGCCCACCGAGCCGCCGAGCAAGCCCACGCCGATGAGGGTTATTTTTTGAAAATGCACTGACGGGATAATGAGGGGGGAAGGATCAATTATCAATTTTCAATTTTCAAGGAAGGTTCAAATTTCAATGATCAATTGAAACTTGAGCATTGATAATTCATTGAGCCTTGAAAATTGATAATTGAGAATTCCCCTCCTCCACCCGCGCGAGAATCACTTCCGCCAATCCAGCCTTGCTGCCGATGGCCTCGGTGTACCATACCAGTTTCCCTTTGCGCTCGGTGGGGTTGCGCCAAGTGGGTTGGCCGGCGGCGAGGCGTTTTTTTACGCGCGCCTCGGGTTCGCCCAACAGCACGGGGATGTCTTCCACCGTGTGCAAACCGTCGGCGATGAAGAAGGGAACCATCACGATATGCGGCGCTTCGGTGGCGGTGAAGCAGTCGGCGATGAACGGCGCTTCCTCCATAAACACCGGCTGCACGTCGGCGTATTCGCCGAGCGCGGCGATGGCCTCCACTTGGGCCTCGATGGCTTTGCGGGAGTTGGCGTTTTTCTCGGTGCCGTGGCCGGCGATGAAAAGGGCGGTCTCGCTGGGCTTGGGCGCGCGGGGGAAAGGATGTTTGGCGACCACTTCCCGCGCGCGGGCGAGGAGCACATCGGTCATGCTCGGGTGGGTGCCGATGGGGTGACAGTATATAATAGTGCGCCCGTCGCGTTGCTGGATGCGTTCGTAGCTTTCCGCGCCCGCTTCGAGCAATCCGAGGCGGTGGGGGATGGTCTGCTCGGTGAAATGGCCTTCGCTGATGGTGACGGGGACTACAAAAATTCGTTGGGCGGAAACGAGCTTGGGCACGTCATCGATTTTGGGTTGCTCCAAATTGAAGGCGCAGGCGACTTCGGCGAAAATGTTGCGCGCGCGCAATTCGTCGGCGAGGCGGCGCGTGGGCGCGCTGGATTGCGCGTTCACGGTGCTGCCATGCGCGATCAACACGAGCGCGTCATTTGAAAAATCATCAGCCATCGGCGCGGGCAGTGTCGCGCGGGAGGCTCAAGAGGCAAAGGCTTTTTGATAGAGCCCCGTGAAATCAGCCGCCGTGATGTCGCGCGGATTGAAGCTGGCGGTCCATTGGGCGGCGGCTTCCTCGGAAAGGGTGTCCAGCCGCGCGGCGTCCACGCCGAAGGCGGTGAGGTCGCGCGGGAGGCGGGCGGTGTCCAGCAAAGTTTCCAGCGCTTGCGCCAGCGATTCCGGCGCGGGCGTGCCGTTGTTGGCGGCCACGGAGGTGCCAGCCACAAACTCAGTGTACGCCTCGGCGATGGCTTCGTCGTCGGCATTAAAACGCACGACGTGCGGCAGCATCATTCCGACCGCTTGGCCATGCACCACGTTGTAATGCGCGGTGAGCGGATTGGCCGCCGAATGCGCCGCGCCGAGCATGCTGTGCTCAATGGCGGTGCCGGCGTAAGCCGCGCCGAGGAGCATTTGGCCGCGGGCGTGTAAATCGTCCGGTGACTCCAGCACGCGGCTGAAACTTTCCAGCATCATCTGAAATGCCGCACGCGAATATTTCAGCGAGGTTTCATTGCGCTTGCGGGTGACGGCGGTTTCCACGGCGTGCGCGATGGCGTCGATGCCCGTGCAAGCGGTGACGCGTGGCGGCTGCGACAAAGTCAGCTCGGGGTCGAGGATGGCCACCTTCGCCATCGCCTTCGGGTCACCGCAGGCCATTTTTTGGTGCGTGGCGTTGTCGGCAATGAGTGCGAAACTTTGGCACTCGCTGCCGGTGCCGGCGGTGGTGGGAATCATAATCGACGGCAGCATCGGCTGGCTCGCCTTGCCGATGCCCCAATAATCCTTCATCGCGCCGCCGTTGGTGAGAATGAAATTGCAGCCCTTCGCCGTATCCATCGAGCTGCCGCCGCCGAGGCCAATGATGAAATCAATCGCATCCGTTTTCGCCACCGCCACGCATTCATCCACACACGCGGTAGTGGGATTTTCCTTCGACCGATCAAACACCGAAACGCCAATACCCGCCGCCTCAAGGTTTTCCTGAACACGCCCCGCGTGACCGGCGGCCACGATGCCCGAATCGGTGACGAGCAGCGCTTTCGTCGCGCCCAACTCGCGCGCCAGCTCACCCGTCTGCGCCACGCAGCCATTGCCAAAAACTAACCGCAGATGCGGGTGGTTTTCCAGTAATGGATTTTCAGTGGGATGGCTCACGGGCAATGTATGACGTCGCGTGCTGGGTGCTTGTTCAGCCGCCGTTGCAAAGGCGTTGCAAACGCTCATCCGGTGTTTGGTAGGCGCGGGTGCGGAAGAGGAAATCGACGATGCTGCCTTCGTGGGGTTGGAGCCAGTTGAGGGCGATGGTGGGCATCGCACCGATGTTGAGGCGGTCGATGTTGGTCGCATCAGTGAGCTGCGCGGCCCAGGTTTCGTCATTCGTGATGGCGGAGGCGACGAGGGTGCCGCCGATTTTTTCGATCATCTTTTCCTGCGGGCATTTCACGACGCTGGTGAAGGGGAACATATATTCGGTGTTGGCCATTTTCAGGTCGGGCGAATCGCAGTGGAGAATGGTGGGGCGGATGTAATCGCAGCGCTCCATTTGCTCGAGGCGTGGGCCGTGCTTGGCGGTGACGTGCGTGGTGCCGGTTTCTTTGCAGCCTTCCTCGATCATTCCCCAAACGGCCTCGGCTTGGCCGGGCACGGTGAAGGCGGCGATGCCGGCCTCGGGGTCGGTGGGGTCTTTGACCTCGTACGGGCCAAGGCGCTCGGCGAGGGCGGCGGCGATTTCCTCGGTGTGGCGCGAGGCCCAAACGCCGGAGCAGTTGATGCAGCCGCGTCCGCTGTTTTTGTAAATGCTGTCGGCCATCAAATCGAGGTAGTCTTCCCATTGATCGACCACGTCGTCGCCCAGCAAAATTTTACTGTAGCCCGGGCCGTGCACTTGCACTTGCTCGTTGCCGGAATAATTTTTGACCGTTTGTGTGCTGCCGAAAATCATGACGCGGCCGCAACGCGACACCGTCTCCGCGCCCATTTCGCCGCCGCCGGGATAAATGCCAATGGCCTCCTTGGGCACGCCGGCTTCGGTGAAGGCGGCGAACATGCGGTAAGGCGTCCACGGCTCTTGCGGGCCGGGCTTGAGGATGAGGCCGATTTGCATCGGGATGACCGGCATCCAAAGCGTGTGCACGCCGG
>LWDU01033702.1_pt1 | contig 23129 bp, 25 predicted proteins | sample 727161 | NCBI WGS metagenome assembly LWDU01 (sample SAMN04566230, study PRJNA314399) | hydrothermal vent metagenome | isolation source: deep sea hydrothermal plume seawater | place: Mexico: Gulf of California, Guaymas Basin | collected 2004-07-11
TAGGTGGTTTAATTCCTTTGATCATTATTCCTTTTTTGGATAAATATGTAGTAAAAAGTAAGCACCATATTGCCATTGGTGATCATGAAGATCTTAAAAAAGATTTAAAAGCGAAACATAAATAAAATTTTAAAAATAATGAAAACCCTTTCTTTAACTTTAGATGAAATTTTTGAATTAGCTAAAAAAACCTTATTATCTAATGGATGTGATGAAGAGACTGCAACAATTCTTGCTGATTTAATAATGAAAGCTGAAAGAGATGGTTCTTTATCTCATGGGTTATTTAGATTACCAGCTTATATATCGGGACTTAAAAGTGGAAAAATTAATGGTAAAGCAAGACCTGAAGTTAAGAAAATCTCACCTAGTGTAATTAAAGTTTTGGGAAATAATTGCTTAGCCCCAATGGTTCTTAATAAAGGTTTGCCAGAATTAATTAAAACAGCTAAAGAAAATGGAGTTGCTGTTTTAGCTATTAATAATTCACATCACATGGCTGCTATGTGGCCTGAAACTGAAGCTGTAGCAGAAGAAGGGTTAGTTGCTTTTGCATGCACTTCTTATAAGCCTGCAGTAGCCCCTGCTGGTGCTACAAAACCTTTATTTGGAACAAACCCAATATCTTTTGCTTGGCCAAGACCCGGAAAAACTCCTGTAGTGTTTGATATGGCTACAGCATCAATGGCTATGGGTGAAGTTCAAGTTGCAAAAAGGGAAGGCCACAAGGTTCCTTTAGGCACTGGTCTTACAAAAGAAGGTAAAGAAACCACCGATCCAGGAGAAATAGCAGATGGTGGTGTATTACTCCCTTTTGGTGGTTATAAAGGATCTGGAATAGCCATGATGGTAGAATTATTGGCTGGCGCATTAGTTGGTGACAATTTTAGTTTTGAAACAGCTGGTAAAGATAATAATGATGGAGGACCTCCTAGTGGTGGAGAATTTATTTTAGCTATATCACCAGATAAAGTATCTGGTTCAGGCTGGGATAAACATGCCGACGAGTTTTTTAAGAAAATGTCTTCAATGGAAGGTGTGCGATTACCAGGGGAAAGACGTCATAAAAATAGATTGGATAAAGGTCCAAGAAAAATTAATGAAGAGCTAGTAAATAAAATTAAGTCTTTAAGCTAATTCAATTTCAATTGGTGTATGATCTGAAGGTTTTTCTTTTCCCCTTGTGTATTTATTAATTTTAACATCTTTAATAATGTTTAATAAAGAATTTGATACCAAGAAGTGATCAATTCTCATTCCATTATTTTTTTGCCAAGCTCCACTCATATAGTTCCAAAAAGTATAACCTTCTTTGTCGTTATTAATATGCCTGAATGCGTCATGAAATCCTAAATTAATCATCTCTCTTAATTTTTTTCTAATTTCTAATCTAAATAAAGCATCATCTTCAAAACTTTTTGGATTATAAACATCTTCAGGAGATGGAATTATATTAAAATCACCACCAAGGATTATATTTTCGTTCTTTTTGGATAAAGTTTTTAGCTGTTTAATTAAATTATTTAGCCAAATAGTTTTATATGTATATTTTTCAGTATCTACAGGATTTCCATTTGGAGTATAAATATTAATAATTTGAATATTTTTTTTATTATGAGTTATTTCACCTGAAATAATTCTTGATTGTTTTAGGCTATCTTTAATTAAATCAGTTCGAATATTTTGTAATTTATTTTTTGATATTATGGCAACACCATTATAACTTTTTTGACCAAATACATGACTTTCATATTTAAGAGTTTTAAATTCATCATATGGAAAATTTATGTCTTCCGTTTTAATTTCCTGTATCATTAATATATCTGGTGAAAACTTTTTTATATATTCTTTTATATTTTCAATACGAGCTCTTACGGAATTCACATTCCAGGAGCTAATAATCATTAAAGAGAGAATGAAACACCGCAACCACAGGAAGATTTACTTTGTGGATTTGAAATTTTAAATGAATCTCCTATTAATTCAGAAACAAAATCAACTTCAGAGCCTATTAAAAGATCTGCAGAAGTTTTATCAATAAGGATGTTATTAAATTTTAAATCTTCTTTCTTAGGATTTTTATCAAAAGAAAAATCGTATTTAAAACCAGAACAACCACCGCCCTTTATAGCGATTCTAAAAAAATCATCATTATTCTTTTGAGACAATAAATGATTAATCTGTTTTATCGCGTTATCTGTAAATTTAATTTCTTTAATCATATAGCAACATTGATATTACTAATATAATAGTAATTTATTCAAATTAAAGTATGAAAAAATTCGCAAATTTAGGTTTATTTAAAAGCAAAGGGCGTATTTTCAAAGAAAGCAATAATCAATATCGAACACCCTTTCAAAGAGACAGAGATAGAATAGTTCATAGCGCCTCATTTAGAAGGTTAAAACATAAGACTCAAGTATTTGTTAATACTGAAGGAGATCATTATAGAACAAGAATTACTCATTCTATTGAAGTTGCACAAATCGCTCGATCTATAGCCAAATATCTACAGTTAAATGATGATTTAGCTGAAACATTAAGTTTAGCACATGATCTTGGACATACTCCCTTTGGACATGCTGGAGAAGAAGCTCTAAATGATTGTATGTCTCATAATGGTGGATTTGATCATAATTTACAAACATTACGTATAGTTATGTTTTTAGAAAACAAATATCTTAAATTTAGAGGTTTAAATTTAACAGTAGAAACTTTAGATGGTCTACTTAAACACAACGGATCAATATTTAATACGTCAAAAATAGAAGAAATTATTGGGCTAAAAAATTTTAAAAAAAAAATACATTTTAAAAAATCGCCATCCCTGGAAGCGCAAATTTCATCCATTTCCGATGATATCGCTTACAATAACCATGACATCCAAGATGGAATAAAAGCAAAATTATTTAGACTAAATGATTTAATTGAAATTAATTTTTTTAAAGAAATTTATTCGTTTCACAAAAAAAATATAAAAAATAATAATAATAATATTTTAATATATCAAATAATAAGAGATTCGATTGATTTAATGGTTAAAGATTTAATTAAAAACACAATGCAAAATTTTAAAAAAAACAGAATTAAAAATATACAAAATGTTTATTCTTCGGCTAGTCAAATAGTTTGTTTTTCTAATAAATTTAAAAATATCGAAAAAGAAATTAGATTATTTTTGAGAAAAAAAATGTATAACAATAAAAATGTATTAATTAAAAATAATAATGGGAAAAAGATAGTCAAAAATTTATACTCTTTGATATCTAAAAAACCCAATAAATTTTTGAATAGAAAACAATTGAGAGAAGATAAAAATAGAGCAATATCTGATTTTATATCAGGAATGACTGATAGATATGCAATTAATTTATATAAAAATACAAAATGAATATTTTTGATATTTATTTAGATAAAATAAAAAAAATTGTTATAAGCCAAGAGAAGAATGGTATTTTGAAAATTCCAGAAAATCTTGATGTAATAAATGTTGATATTCCACCAAAACAATTTGATTGTGACATTTCAACAAATGTTGCTATGGTGCTTTCTAAAATTAATCAAAAATCACCAATTGATTTAGCTAATCAACTTATAGAATTAATCAAAAAGGAAGATGATAATATTAATTCTGTTACTGTTGCCAAACCAGGTTTCATTAATATTAAATTTAAACAAAATTTCTGGAATGAATTTTTAAAAAATATTATTAATAGTAATTTAATTTATGGATCAAATTATAAACAAAAAAAACAAAAATATCTTATTGAATTTGTTTCTGCGAACCCAACTGGTCCACTCCACGTAGGACATTGTAGAGGTGCTATATTGGGCGATGTTATTTCAAATATTCTAATCTTTAATAATCATGAAGTTGTTAAAGAATATTATGTAAACGATTATGGCAACCAAATCATTAGCTTTACAAAGTCTGTTTATTTTAGAATAAGAGAAATTCTTAATAAGGAAAAATTCCCCATAGATAATAAGGATCTATATCCAGGTGATTATATTGTAGAAATTGCCAATAATATTATTAGCGAAAACAAAAAAATGGATTTTAGTGAATTTGAAAGTATATCAACAGAATTGACAAATTTATCTATTGAACAGTCATTAAAACTAGTCAAATTAAATCTCAATAATTTAGGTATTAAACATGATAATTTTGTTAATGAAAGTGAGATTATTAATAATAAAGAGGTAGAAAAAGCTGTTAAAGAATTAAAAGTAAAAAAATTTGTTTATGAAGGTAAAATTGAAGCTCCAATATCTGAAAATAATTCTGATTGGGTAAAAAGAAATCAATTGTTATTTAAATCAACTGATTTTGGTGATGACAAAGATCGTGCACTTCAAAAATCAGATAAATCTTGGACATATTTTGCCGCCGATGTTGCATATCATAACAATAAGTTGGATAGAAATTTTGACACTTTGATTAATATATTAGGTGCTGACCACGCTGGTTATATAAAAAGAATTACTGCTGTTGTTGAAGCATTATCTGGCAAAAAAAATATCTTAAAATGTAAAGTTAGCCAGTTAGTTAAATTAATTAAAGATGGAAAACCTTTTAAAATGTCAAAAAGAAAAGGCGATTATATCACGGTTGAAGATTTAATTAACGAAGTTGGTAAAGATGCAACAAGATTTATTATGTTAAGTAGAAGTAGTGACGTGGAACTTGATTTTGACTTTACAAAAGTTAAAGAAAAATCAAAAGATAATCCTCTTTATTATGTTCAATACTGTTATGCTAGAATTTCTTCAGTCTTTAGACATGTAAACCTAAATATTAATAAAGATATTAATGTTAAAAACTATAACTTTAAATATTCACCAAATGAAATTAAAATTTTAAAAAAAATATCCGAATGGCCAAAGTGTGTTGAGATATCATCAAAGAAATTAGAACCCCACAGAATAACAGTGTACCTATACGAATTAGCATCAGATTTTCATTCATACTGGAACATGGGAAAAGACAATGAAGAATTAAGATTTATTAATAAAGATAAAAAAATATTAGATAACAAACTTGTTTTTTTGAAAGCTATTTCTAATGTTATAAAATCTGGTATGGATATTGTTGGTGTCAATACACCAGAAAAAATGTAAATGATAAAAGAGTTAAAATATTTTTTTTATATTTTTACTATTGCTGTTTTTATTATTTTTATTGCTAATTATTATTTTTCTGATGAAAATAAAAAAAATTCTTATAGGTCTATAAAATTGTTTGAAAAAAGAATAATCGAATATAGCAGTAAATTACAAACACTTGAGAGTAACACAGATAAAATTACTGACTATGTAGAAAATACTACAAATAAAGAATATAAATTTATGGAATTATTGTTTGATGATAAAAAATAGAAAGGCTATTATAGTAGGTATTAAATCTACAGTATTGTCAAAAAAAGAAAAATTATTTTTGAATAAATATAAACCTTGGGGTGTAATTTTATTTTCAAGAAATTTAAAAAAATTCAAGCAAATACAAAAACTAATAACTGATATCAAATTTATATTTAAGGATAACAAATATCCTATATTAATCGATCAAGAAGGAGGAAAGATTAATAGATTAAATAAATTAATTGATACCTCCATTCTTACAGCTGAATTTTATGGAAACTTATACAAAAGAGATAAAAAAAAATTTTCAATGTACTATAGAGTTTATATTAACCAGATTTCTTATTTGCTAAATGAATTGGGCATTAATATTAATACTGTGCCTGTTCTTGATGTAAGAAGATCAAAATCAAGCAACATTATTGGTGATCGTTCATATTCTTATATTCCTGAAAATGTATCTAAAATTGGGGATTTCTGTATTCAAGAATTTAGTAAGGGACGAATTGGTACCGTTATAAAACATATACCAGGTCATGGTTTAGCAAAAGTTGATAGCCATAAATTCACACCTATTATTAATAATAAGGCTAAATATTTATTTAAAAATGATTTTGCTTCTTTTAAAAATAAAAAAACTTTTTTTGCTATGACAGCCCATATTATTTACAAAAATATTGATCCTTTAAATACAACAACTCATTCATCCAAAATAATCAAATTAATTAGAAACAAAATAGGTTTTAAAAATATTATTATTTCCGATGATATTTCAATGAAGGCTTTAAAAAATTCAATTAAAATAAATACATTAAAAGCATTTGCTGCAGGTTGTAATTTAATTCTTCATTGCAATGCGAATTATGCGGAAATGAGAGCTGTTGCAGAAAATTCACCTTTAGTTAACAACTTTATAATCAAAAAAACATCACAATTTTATAGGTTTTTAAGTTAATATTCAGAATGTCCGAAAATGATTCAAACAAATTTACTGTAAAATCACAAAAAGTTAATCTTGAAGATATATCTGTTACTATGCTTGCAGATCAATTTCACAAATTTATAACTAAAGCTAAAGATATAAATTTAGAATTGGCTTCGGAATACTTACTAATGGCTACGTGGCTTACTTATTTAAAATCTAAATTATTATTACCCGAGACTGACGAAGAAGAATTTAAAGCTTTAGAAGTTGCAGAAAAGTTAAAATTACAATTAAAAAAGTTAGAATTAATAAGATTGTTATCTGATCAAATGCTAAAGAGAAAAAGATTAGGTAGAGATGTATTTATGAGAGGCATTAAAGGGAAAATGACATCTATTTATAATTCAAATTATTCTTTAACTTTGTATGAACTTTTAAAAAGCTATTCATCAATTGTTATGAAAAAAGATTTTCAACGAATTAATATTCCTAAATTACCTGTCCTAACAACTGAGGATGGCATGAATAGAATTAAAGAATTTTTTGGTAATCTTTTAGATTGGAAAAATATTAAAGATTTATTACCTAATAGTTTTTCTTCTAAAAAAAATTTAAGAAAATCTGGTATCGCGGGCTTGTTTGCTGGTGCTTTAGAGCTAGTTAAAGAAGGTAATTTAATTATAAAGCAAAATAAACTTTTTGATGACATTTATATTAAAGAAAATAATGAATAAACTTAAGAATAATAAAAATAACGTCGTAAAATTTCCATCCAATTTAGACAAAGGAGAGAGGGAAGTTGAAGCTATTTTGTTTGCGGCAGCAGAACCTCTAAATATAGATACAATAGAGCCTAAGGTTTCAAAAAAAATCAACGTATTAAAAATACTCCAAAAACTTCAACAAATATATTCAAATAGAGGGATAAATTTAATTTGTATTTCAAACAAATGGTCTTTTAGAACAGCGCAAAATCTCTCAAATTTAATGTCTCAACAAAAGTCAGTAGAAAAAAAACTATCACAAGCCGCTATAGAAACCCTAGCTATTATTGTTTACCACCAACCTGTTACTAGAGTAGAAATTGAAGAAATAAGAGGTGTCGCTTTTGGGACAAACACACTTGAAATTTTAATGGAACTTAATTGGGTAAAACCTCAAGGAAGAAAGAATGTTCCCGGAAAACCTATTCAATATGGAACAACAGATGATTTTTTAAGTCATTTTGGTCTACAGAAACTTTCCGATCTACCAACTGTTGATGAATTAGGATCTGCTGGCATGATTGATAGTACTAATATAGATTCATCAATTTTTGGTACTGGAAAATTTTATAAAGAAAAGCAAGATAATAAAAAAGTAAATATATATTCAAACATTGATGAAATGTTAAGCAGCACCTTAAAATCTGAGGATCAGGAGTAAAAAGACACTTTTAATAGAACCTTAAACGAGGTATAAGAAATCAATGAGCATAGGTTTTTGGCAAATAGCAGTTGTAGTAATACTTGTAGTACTTCTTTTTGGTAGAGGTAAAATTTCTAGTTTAATGGGAGACGTTGCTAAGGGAATTAAAAGTTTTAAAAAAGGAATGGCCACAGAAACAACTGAAGACTCTGAACCGAAAAATATTTCCGAAAATAATCAAGATTCTAACAATAATAATCAAGATTCTAACAATAAAGAATAATTCAAATGCCACAAATTGGCTGGTTTGAAATATTAATCATAGTGGCTATAGCAATAGTTGTAATAGGTCCTAAAGACTTTCCATTTGTATTAAAAAAAATTGGCTCATGGATAGGTACAGCTAAAAGATATTTTCACACTATCCAGCAAGAAGTATCAAATTTAGATAACGAAAATATTGATACAGATCTTGATCAAGCAAAACCTAAAAAAAAAGAAAATGACAAAAAATGAAAAAGAGGGTGGTTTTATTAGCCACCTTACAGAATTAAGAAGCAGGCTAATACATTCGTTTATATTCTTATTTGTATTTTTTATTTTATGTTATTTTTTTGCTGAATATTTATATGGTTTTCTTGTTGAACCATACGCTCAAGCTGTAAAAAATGATGGAACAGAGAGAAGGTTAATATTTACAGCTCTGCAAGAAACTTTTTTAACTTATTTAAAAGTTGCTTTTTTTGCTTCATTTTTTATAACGAGTCCATTTATTTTAATTCAAGTATGGAAATTTATTGCTCCTGGTTTATATGATCACGAGAAGTCAGCTATTATGCCGTATATGGCGATTACACCAATTTTATTCTTTCTAGGAGGAGCATTAGTTTACTATTTGATAATGCCATTAGCTATCAAATTTTTTATTTCATTTGAAAGTAGCGGACTTGTCACCAATTTGCCGATTCAATTAGAACCTAAAGTTAATGAGTATCTTTCCCTTATTATGAAATTAATTTTTGCTTTTGGTTTAAGCTTTCAATTGCCAGTAGTACTTAGTTTACTAGCTAGAGTCGGCGTTGTTGATTCTGAATTTTTAAAAAAAAGAAGAAAATATGTAGTCGTTATCATTTTTACAGCAGCGGCTATACTCACTCCCCCTGATCCCATTACTCAAATTGGTTTAGCAATACCACTTTTAATTTTATATGAATTATCAATTTTTTCTGTAAGTTTAATTGAAAAAAAATCTAAAGAAGATGCATAGTATTAAAGATATAAGACAAAACCCTGAACTTTTTAAAAATGGATTAAGTAAAAGATTTGTTGATGTAGATTTGAAAAAAATTCTATCTCTTGATAAAAAAAATAGAAAATTAATTCAAGACAAAGAAGCCATAGAGAAAGAAAAAAAAGTTATATCCAAAAATAAAGATCCTTCTTTATTTGAAAAATCTAAAAAAATTTCTGAACAAATTTCAAAATATGTTAAAGACCAAGCTTATATTAAAAAAGAGCTTGATAACATACTAGGCTCAATACCCAACTTATCTTTAATAGATGTTCCGGTTGGAAAGGATGAAAATTCTAATAAGCTGATTTCTACGAATGGTGAAATACCCAAGTTTAAATTCAAAATTAAATCTCACTATGAAATTGGTGAAAATCTCAAAATGCTAGATTTTAATCTTGCAACTAAAACAACAGGCGCTCGATTTGTTTTTGTTACAGGTAAACTTGCTCAATTAGAAAGAGCAATTTCAAATTTTATGTTGGATACTCATATTAACATTAATGGTTATAAAGAAATTTCACCTCCATTAATAGCATCAGAAAATTCTATGTTTGGCACTGGTCAATTGCCTAAATTTGAAACAGATCAATTTGAAATAAAATTAGACGATATAAATGAAAGAAAGTTTTTAATTCCAACCGCGGAAGTAATTTTAACAAACATGGCAAAAGAACAAATTATTAATGAAAAAGATTTACCTTTGCGTTTAGTTGCTTCAACACCATGTTTTAGAAAGGAAGCGGGTAGTTATGGCAAGGACACTAAGGGAATGATTAGACAACACCAGTTTTATAAAGTTGAACTTGTAAGCATTGTTGATCCTAGTCAATGTTTAAATGAATTAGAAAGAATGACAAATTGTGCAACAAAAATTTTAGAAGCATTGAAACTACCTTATAGAAAAGTAGTTTTATCTACTGGAGATATGGGTTTTAGTGCTGAAAAGACTTACGATATAGAAGTTTGGCTGCCATCTGAAAACAAATATAGAGAAATATCTAGTTGTTCTTCCTGTGGATCATTTCAAGCTAGAAGAATGAAAGCAAGGTTTAAAAATAGCAAAAATGAAACAAACTTTTTAGGCACATTAAATGGTAGTGGACTTGCCGTTGGAAGAACTTTAATAGCTATCTTAGAAAACTATCAACAAGAAGATGGTTCAATTATAGTTCCTGAAGCGCTCAAACCTTACATGAATAAAATTGATAAAATTACTAATAATTAAAGAGTTGTCTTAATTATATAGATGGTATAAATACAAGAAAAACTTAAGGAGCCAAATGTCATCATCAGGAATAGGTCAATTTATACCTTTAATACTTATTTTTATAATTTTTTATTTTTTTTTAATCAGACCACAACAAAAAAAAACCAAAGAACACAGAATCATGGTTCAAAACTTAAAAAGAGGTGATCAAGTAGTTACTTCTGGTGGTATTATTGGTACTGTTGAAAGAGTCATGGATAACGATAAAGCTGAAGTTATGATTTCAGATAATGTTAAAGTTGAAATTATAAGATCTACAGGAATCCAAGGATTATTGAATACACCAGAACCAAAAAAATAACATTTACTTATAGTGTTATACTTTTCTAAAATTAGAATAATCTTTATAGTAATATTTACTATAATTCTTACTTACTTAGCGTCATCTAATTTTTTTAATTTTGATGATAATTTTATAGCAAAAAAAATCAATCTAGGCTTAGATTTGCAGGGTGGTTCTTACTTGCTCTTAGAAGTAGACAATCAACCTGTAATAGTTCAAAGATTACAAAATAAACTTTCATCATTACGAAAATATCTTAAAGGTGAAAATATAAATTTTAGTAATCTTAAGATTAAAAATAACGAAATAATTTCATTTAAACTTCAAGATCAGTTTGTTGAAAAATTTATTTTAACACTTGAAGATCAAAACAGCAGTGTAAATCCTTATTATTCAAGATTTAAAACCCACGAGTTTGATTTTGAAGTTAAAAATAATGTCTTTAATTTAAAATATTCTAAATATGGACTGATTGAACTTAAGGAATCCACATTAAATCAAGCCCTTGAAATTGTAAGAAGACGTATTGATGAAGTGGGTACCAATGAACCTAATATCTTAAGAAGAGGTACTGATAGGATACTTGTTGAACTACCAGGGTTAGATGACCCAATGAGAATTAAATCTCTATTAGGCAAAACTGCAAATTTAACATTTAGATTCATCATTCAAAATGAAGAACCAAGTTTTGGTTCAGAAAAATTAGTTTTTGAAGATGGATTTGAGGATGCAATTGTTAGCAAAAGAATAATATTAAGTGGTGATAATTTAATTGATGCTAAACCAGGAATGGATAATCAAAATAATGAAACTATAGTATCTTTTTCTTTAGATAGAACTGGAGCTAAGAGGTTTGGTAAAGCAACTGCTTCCGGAATCGGTAAAAGACTTGCAATTGTATTAGATGGAAAGATTATTAGTGCACCAGTAATAAGAGATGCAATTATTGGTGGATCAGGACAAATAAGTGGTGATTTTACTTTTCAGTCAGCAACAGATCTTGCTTTACTTTTAAGATCTGGCGCTCTACCAGCACCGTTAAATATTATTGAAGAGCGAACAGTTGGACCAGATTTAGGTCAGGATTCAATTGATGCAGGTATATTGGCTCTTATTATTGGTTTTTTTCTCGTTATATTTTTTATGATATTTAAATATAAAGTTTTTGGCTTGATAGCTAATACTGCATTAATAATTAATTTATTTCTGCTAGTTGGGATTTTAACGTTGTTTGAGGCAACACTTACATTACCTGGTATAGCAGGTATTATTTTAACTGTTGGAATGGCGGTTGATGCCAATGTTCTAATTTTTGAAAGAATAAAAGAAGAATTAAAAATAGAAAAAAATAATATAATAGCATTTGATAGTGGTTACACCCGTTCAAAAACTGCAATTCTAGATGCAAATATTACAACATTAATTTCAGCAATTATCTTATTTTTTCTTGGATCTGGTCCTATTAAAGGATTTTCCATAACTCTAGGTGTTGGAATTTTTACAACATTATTTTCTGTTTACTTTATTGCACGTCTTTTGACATCTTTATATGTAATCAAAAATAAAAACAAAGAGAAATTAATATAATGCAAAATAATCAAATTAATTTTAATAAATATTTTAAGATATTTAATGTTTTTTCTGTTTCATTAATGTTAATTTCTATTGTTTTGTTATTATTTAAGGGTCTTAATTATGGTGTGGATTTTAAAGGTGGAACATTAATAGAGTTAAGAGCAACGGACCAACAAATTACGATTTTTCAACTTAGAAAATCATTTCTTAATATGAATTTAGGAGATGTCAATGTAAAGGAATTTGGTAAAAATAATGATTTTTTAATTAAATTTGAGAAAAAAGAGAACAATAATGTAAATTTAATTCAGGACATTAAAGAAAATTTAAATAAATCAATAGGCTCAGGATATAACTTTAGACGAGTAGAGAGTGTTGGTCCAAAAGTTAGTTCAGAATTATTAAAATCAGGAATTATTGCTATTTTTTTATCCTTAGCAGCTATGCTTATATACATTTGGATTCGTTTTGAATGGCAATTTAGTTTAGGTGCTATTTATGCTTTATTTCATGATGTTATTTTAACATTAGGAGTATTTTCGCTATTTAGTCTTGAAATCAATCTTTCAATTGTTGCCGCTGTACTGACTATTGTTGGCTATTCAATGAACGACACGGTAGTTATTTTTGATAGAATAAGAGAAAACTTAAAAAAATTTTCTGATATTAAAATTTTTGATCTAACAAATACTTCTATTAACGAAACTCTGTCTAGAACAATTATAACATCTGTTACAACATTATTGGCACTTGTTTCTATTTACATTTTTGGTGGGGAAATTCTCAGAGGTTTTTCTTTAGCTATGATTTTAGGAGTAATTTTTGGAACATATTCATCTATATACATAGCTAATCCAGTTTTAATTTTATTGAACGTAACTCAAAAAACAATTTTAAAAGAAGATAAAGATTAATAAAGATTTTGTGCAGCTACCATTACTAACAACATCGGTAGAGATAGTAATGTGTTAACTCTAGAAGCCATTACTGCTTTTTTAAGGGCAACTGGTTTTTCTTCAGGAGTTGCATCTACGATACCCAGGGCTTTTTTCTGATTTGGCCAAATAATGAACCACACATTAAAAGCCATAATTAAACCTAACCACATACCAATTCCAATAGCTGTATTTTTTCCACCACCACTTCCGATTCCAAGCATTAATGCTTGATGAACATAACCATTTAAATAAGCTACTATTAATCCTGTTACTATTGTTGCAAAAGCTGCCCATCTAAACCAAAAAAGAACCGCTGGAGCAATTACTTTTGTAATTGCGGATTTTTGTTCATCGGTAAACTTTGGCATACTTGGTATTTGAACAAAATTTAAGTACCATAACAAGCCAATCCACATTACACCAGAAAGAACATGAAAATATCTAAATAACCAGCTCCAAAAAAGAGTATCAAAATCAAAACCACCATTCCCAAAAAATAGTCCTATAAAAAGTATTAATGATAGGGCTATAGATAAATGTATGGTTTTAGGTAATGATTTTAATATTTCTCCCATGATTGTTTATATCTATATAACAACTAAAGTTAAATTTTAAGCTATTTTTTTAAGTTTTTTAAGAAGAATATTCTTTAAAAATTTACCTGTATAACTCACTTTATTATCACAAATTTCTTCGGGTTTGCCTTCAGCTATTATATTTCCACCTTTAACACCTCCTTCAGGTCCCATATCAACAATATAGTCTGCTGTTTTAATAACATCTAAATTATGCTCAATTACAACAACGGAATTTCCAAGAGAAACAAAAGTATGTAGTATTTCCAATAGTTTTTTAATATCATGTTGATGCAAACCTGTTGTAGGCTCATCTAATATATACATGGTTCGACCGGTTGATCTTTTTGATAATTCTTTTGCTAATTTAATTCTTTGAGCTTCTCCACCTGAAAGTGTAGTTGCTTGTTGTCCAATTCTTATATATCCAAGTCCAACTTTTTTAAGAGTAAGTAACTTTGTCCTTATGTTCGATATATTTTCAAAAAAATCACATCCTTCATCCACAGTCATACTCAGCACATCTGCTATGCTTTTCTCCTTAAATTTTATTTCTAAAGTTTCTCTATTATATCTTGTTCCTTTACATTCATCGCAAGTTATATAAACATCAGGTAAAAAATGCATTTCATATGTAATTACACCATCTCCTTCACATGCCTCACAACGTCCACCTTTAACATTAAAGGAAAATCTTCCAGGTTTATATCCTCTATTTTTAGATTCAGGTAGACCAGTAAACCAATCTCTAATTGGTCCAAATGCACCTGTATATGTAGCAGGATTAGATCTTGGGGTCCGACCGATGGGCGATTGATCAATGTCTATAACTTTATCAATTAACTCAGTACCCTTGAAACCTTTAAACGGTTTTGGAATTTTGCGAGATTTATTGTTATTTAAAGTTAAATTAAGAGCATTGTATAAAGTTTGTAATATTAAAGTTGATTTTCCACTACCAGAAACACCAGTGACACATGTAAAACTTCCTAATGGAATTTTTAGATTAACATTGTTTAAATTATTTCCAGTTGCACCATTAATTTCAAGAAATCGACCATTTTTTGCTAAACGTCTTTTTTTTGGTATTGGAATAAATTTTTTATAAGATAAATATTTACCAGTAATACTTTCTTCACTATTTATAATGTCATTATAGTTACCTTGAGCAACAACTTGTCCTCCATTATTTCCAGCTTCAGGACCTAAATCAATTATATGATCTGCGCTTTCTATAGTTTCAGTATCATGCTCAACAACAATAACAGTATTTCCTAAATCTCTTAATCTTTTTAAAGCATTAATTAGTTTAATATTATCTTTTTGATGCAGACCAATAGATGGCTCATCTAAAACATACAAAACACCTGTTAGTCCTGATCCTATTTGCGAAGCAAGTCTTATTCTTTGAGCTTCCCCACCAGATAAAGTTCCAGATTCTCTTGAGAGAGTTAAATAATCCAAGCCAACATTTAGTAAAAAATCTAATCTTTCATTTATTTCTTTCAATATATGCTCAGCTATTTTTAACTGTCTTTTATCAAGATTTATCTCTAATTTTTTAAACCATTCTTTAGCATCTAATATTGATTTTTCTGTAACTTCACTGATATGTAAGTCGTCTATTTTTACGCATAAAGCCTCTTCTTTTAATCGATAGCCATTACATTTTTCACATTTAGTATCAGATTGATATTGCGCAATTTCTTCTCTTTTCCAGTCACTATTAGTTTCAAGGTATCTTCTCTCTAAATTATTAATTACACCTTCAAAAGTTTTTTTATGTGAATATTTTTCGTAACCATCATCATAAGTGAATTTTATTTCTTCATCATCAGATCCAAACAAAATCACATCTTTAATTTTTTTTGGTAATTTGCTCCATTTTTCTCCAAGGGAAAATTTATAATGGCTTGCTATTGATGATAATGTTTGAGCATAATACAATGAAGTAGATTTTGACCAAGGCTCGACAGCTCCATCAGCTATACTTTTTTTATCATTTGGTATAACTAAATTTGGATCTACATTTAGTTTAACACCAATTCCCTCACATTCTTCGCAAGCACCATAAGGACTGTTAAAAGAAAATAATCTAGGTTCAATTTCTTCAATTGTAAAACCACTTTCAATACAAGCAAATTTTGTAGAGAAAATGAGCCTTTCTGTTTTTCTATACTTTAAAGGTAATGTTTCATTTTCATATTCTACAAACAGTAGTCCATTAGCTAAATTTACAGATGTTTCGACACTTTCAGCGAGTCTATTGCCAAGCAATGAATTAATTACAATTCGATCAACTAAAATAGAAATATCATGCTTAACTTTTTTATTTAATTCAGGAACTTTGTCTATTTCATACAATTTATCATCAATTTTAATTTTTCTAAAACCTCTTTTTTTATAATTTAATATGTCTTTTTTATATTCACCTTTACGACCTCTAACAATTGGAGCATAAAGATAAATTGTAGATTTTTTTGGTAGCTCTTTAATTTTATCAACTATTTGTGAGATTGTTTGTGATGTTATTGGTTTTCCTGTAAAAGGAGAAAAAGGAATTCCAGCTCTCGCAAACAAAACTCTCATATAATCATAAATTTCTGTAACAGTTGCAACAGTTGATCTTGGATTTTTTGAGGTGTTTTTTTGTTCAATTGATATTGCAGGACTCAATCCTTCAATTAAATCAACTTTAGGTTTTTTCATTTTATCTAAAAATTGTCTTGCATAAGCAGATAAACTTTCAACATATCTTCTTTGACCTTCTGCATAGACTGTATCGAATGCTAATGACGATTTTCCTGAACCAGAAATACCTGTTATAACAACATATTGATCCTTAGGGATTTCTACAGAAATATTCTTAAGATTGTGTTCTTTTGCACCTTTAATAACTATCTTTTTGAGCATAATTTTTGTTGCTTTATCTTAATAAAATTAATATTCACACTAAATTGTGATATAAATATATATTATTAAAATTAAAATTCTTAAAATATTATGGCAGGAAGTTTAAATAAAGTACTATTAATTGGACGTTTAGGCGCAGACCCGGAAATTAAACAAATGATTAACGGTAAAAGTGTTGCAAGAATAAGTTTGGCTACTAGTCAATCATGGAAAGATAAAAATACGGGCGAAAAAAAAGAAAAAACTGAATGGCACCGCATAGTTGTATTTAATGAAGGTTTAGTAAATGTTGTACGGCAATACTTAAAAAAAGGTGCTCAAGTGTATATAGAAGGTCAATTATCAACAAGAAAATGGAAAGATGAAAAATCTGGACAAGACAAATATTCAACAGAAGTTGTTATTCAAGGCTATAATTCATCATTAACTATGCTTGGTGGTGGCAGTGGTAGTTCTACAAACGATAGTTCTTCTCAACAAATTAGTAAAAATCTTGATGATGGTTCACAAGTACCACAAAACGATTTGGACGATGAAATTCCATTTTAGTTTTTATGCAAGAAACTGATATTTCTAAAGACTTAAACATAAAACCAATTTCAATGTATGACGAAATAAGCTCGTCTTATTTGTCATATGCAATGAGTGTAATTGTTAGTAGAGCCCTTCCAGATGTAAGAGACGGTTTAAAACCAGTTCATAGAAGAATACTTTTTGCAATGCATAAAGGTGGATATGATTGGTCAAAACAATTTAGAAAATCAGCAAGAATTGTTGGAGATGTTATTGGTAAATATCATCCTCATGGAGATCAATCTGTTTATGATGCATTAGTAAGAATGGTTCAAGATTTTTCAATGAGTTTACCATTAATAGATGGTCAAGGAAATTTTGGATCTGTGGATGGAGATCCACCCGCAGCAATGAGATATACTGAAACAAGACTTTCTAAAGTTTCACAATATCTTATTGATGATATAGATAAAGAAACTGTAGACTTTAAAAACAACTATGATGAGTCAGAATCTGAACCAATAGTTTTGCCGGCTCAATATCCAAATCTTTTAGTAAATGGTGCTGGCGGTATTGCTGTTGGAATGGCTACGAGTATACCTCCGCATAATTTAGGTGAGATTATAAATGGAACTCTTGCTTTAATTGAAAATAAAGACATTAAAATCAATCAATTAATGAAACACATACCAGGACCAGATTTTCCAACTGGAGGATTAATCATTGGCAAAAATATTATAAAACAAGGTTATAAAAGTGGAAGAGGTTCATTTAAAATCAGAGGAGAGATTAAAGTAGAAAATTTAAAAAATGGTAGAGATCGTTTAGTAATCACATCTATTCCTTATCAAATAAATAAATCAACTTTAAATGAAAGAATTGCAGAACTTGTAAGAGATAAAAAAATTGAAGGTATAAGAGATATTAGAGACGAGTCTAATAGAGAAGGTATCAAACCAGAAACTGTAAAAAGACAGTTGTTCAAATTTACTTCAATTGAAAGTTCATTTGGTTTTAATACATTAGCTATCGTTGATAACAAACCAAGAACTTGTAATCTTAAAGAATTTTTAGAAAATTTTTTAAAATTTAGAGAAGATGTTGTAATTAAAAGAACTAAGTTTGATTTAAAAAGAGCTGAAGAAAGAGCTCATATATTAATTGGACTTTCTGTTTCAGTAGAAAATTTAGAAAAAGTAATTAAGATTATTCGAAATTCAAAAACACCTGAAGATGCTAGAAAAACATTACTAAATATAAAATGGAAGATTAATAAGTCACTAAAACTTATTAATTTAATTGAAAGTAAAAAAAGTAAAAAACCATATTCTTTTACTGAACATCAAGTTCAATCAATTTTAGAATTAAGATTGCAAAAGTTAACCGCACTAGGTATTAACGAAATAGAATTAGAAATTAAAAAACTTGCAGAACTTATTACGAGCCTTAAAAAAATCATTAATTCTAAAAAGGAACTTTTAAAAATAATAAGTGTAGAACTTAAAAATATCAAAGACAAATTTTCTGTCCCTAGAAGAACTCAAATAATAGATGCAGTTTTAAATTATGATATTGAAGAAACTATACAAAAAGAATCTGTAATTATTACGGTCACACATCAAGGTTATATAAAAAGAGGCGCACTAAGTAATGTTAAACAACAAAAAAGAGGTGGTAAAGGGAAGACAGGTATTAAAACTAGAGAAGTCAGTACTTTTTTTTTCAACACAAGGTTTGGTTTATAAAATTAAAGCTTGGAAAATTCCCGAAGGCTCTGCTACCTCTAAAGGTAAATCTTTATTCAATATTTTACCTTTAAAAAATCACCAATCAATTAGTTCAATTATGCCTTTTCCAGAAGACGAATTTGAATGGAAAAATTTACAAATTGTTTTTGCAACCACCAAAGGAAAAATCAGAAAAAATAATTTAGAAGATTTTTCATCAATTAATACATCAGGAAAAATAGCTATGAAATTAGACAATGATGATAAAATTATTGGCGTAAAAATATGTAAAGATGATCAAGATATTATTTTGAGTACAAATCTTGGTAAATGTATTAGATTTAAATCAAAAAAATTAAGAATTTTTAAAGGAAGATCTTCAAAAGGTATAAAAGGTATTAACTTAGCTGATAAAGATTCTGTAGTTTCACTTTCAATAATTAACCATGACAGTAAAAAGAAAACTAACAGTAAATTAAATAAAGATGATAAATCTGAAATTAAAGCTAAAGAAAAATTTATATTATCTATAACTGAAAATGGTTTTGGTAAAAGAACTTCTCATTATGATTTTAGAGTTACAAATAGAGGGGGCAAAGGCATAATAGGTATTGTAAATTCATCTAGAAATGGAAATGTCTCTTCATCTTTTCCCGTTAATGAAGGTGACGAAATACTAATCTCTACTAATAGAGGAAGAGTTATACGTGTTGCAGTTAAAGAAATTAGAGTTGCTGGGAGAAATACACAGGGAGTTAGAATTATAAAACTTTCAGGTGACGAAAAAGTTGTGTCTGCAATTAAAATTGATGATAATTTAATATAATGATTAAAAATGCGGTTTATCCAGGAACTTTTGATCCGATTACATATGGCCATATCGATATAATCAAAAAAGGTTTAAAAGTCGTTGACAAAATAATTGTAGCTATTTCTGATAGTAATAATAAAGATTATTTATTCAGTATAGAAGAAAGAATTTCAATTGTAAAAACTGCATTATTTAAAGATTTAAAGTTTAATAAAAAAAAAATTTATGTTGTTTCTTTTAATTCATTAACCACTGCACTTTGTAAGAAATATAAATCTAATATTATTTTAAGAGGTTTAAGAGCAGTTTCTGACTTTGAATATGAATTTCAATTAGCAGAAATGAACAGAAAACTTAATAATAAAATTGAAACTATTTTTTTAATGTCAGACGTTGAAAATCAAATAATTTCTTCTAAATTTGTTAAAGAAATTATTGAATTAAATGGTGATGTTAAGAAATTTATAACAAAAAGTACAATTAAATCTTTGAAAAATAAAATTAAATGAAGTTAATAATTAAAATATCAATATTATTATTTTTTTTAACAAACCAAACAATCGCAAAGGAGAATTTTATGATTTTAAAATTAAAAGATGGAGATGTAAAAATTGAACTGTTCCCAGATGTAGCGCCAAAGCATGTTGAAAGAATTAAAACTTTAGCAAATGAAGGTAAATATAATAATGTTGTTTTCCATAGAGTAATAGATGGTTTTATGGCACAAACTGGTGATGTGCAATTTGGAAACTCATCATCTGATACTTTTGATTTAAGAAGAGCAGGTACAGGATCATCAAATTTACCAGATCTTAAACAAGAATTTAGTGATATACCACATGAAAAAGGAACTTTGTCTATGGCCAGATCATCAGATCCAAATAGTGGCAACAGTCAATTTTTTATTTGCCTTGAATCTGCACCACATCTAGACAGAAATTATACTGTTTTTGGAAAAGTTATTGAAGGCATGGAGCATGTTGATAAAATTAAAAAAGGTGATAGCTCGACTGGATCTGTTGTTGAACCTGATAAAATAATAAATTTTAAATCTTTATAAACCTTTTATTTAAATGGCATTAAAAAAGTTTAATTTTAATGTCATATCGAAAGATAAATTTTCAAGATTTGGTATAATTGAGACTCATCGAGGCAATATTCAAACTCCTGCTTTTATGCCAGTAGGAACACAAGCAACTGTAAAAGCAGTTTTTATAGATGATTTAATAAAAACAGGTTCTGAAATTGTTTTATCTAACACTTATCATTTAATGTTAAGACCTGGCGTTGAAAGAATCAAGTCTGTTGGTGGATTACATGAATTTATGAATTGTTCTTTACCAATTTTGACAGACTCGGGTGGTTTTCAAGTGATGTCACTATCTAAACTTAACAAGGTTGACAGAGAAAAAGGAGCAATATTTAAATCTCATATTGATGGTAAAAAATATATATTGAGTCCAGAAGAAAGTATTAGAATTCAAAAGAGCTTAAATTCAGATATTCTAATGGTCATGGACGAATGTCCAAAAAAAACCAATGATTATAGAATTATAGAAAAATCTTTAGATTTATCTATGTATTGGGCAAAAAGATCAAAAAAAGCTTTTGGATCTAACTCAAATAAAGCTTTGTTTGGAATAGTTCAAGGAGGCTTATTTAAAGAGCTTAGAAAAAAATCATTAAATGAATTAATAAAAATAGGTTTTAATGGTTATGCAATTGGTGGCCTTGCTGTAGGAGAAAGTCAAAAAGAAATGTTTACAGTTTTAGAAGATTTAAAAAATATTATGCCTGAAGATAAACCCAGATATTTAATGGGTGTTGGTACACCTTCTGATATATTAGGAGCAGTTAAGAGAGGCATAGATATGTTTGATTGTGTTTTACCAACAAGATCAGGAAGAACAGGTTTAGCTTTTACATGGAAAGGAAGAATAAATATTAGAAATTCTAAGTATCAGCAAGATAATACTCCGTTAGACGAAAATACCTCAAGTTTTAGTTTAAACAAATATTCTAAAAATTACATAAACCATTTATTTAATACAAATGAAATACTTGCCTCTATGATTTTAACATTGCATAACATTAATTTTTATCAAGAACTCATGAACGCTATTAGAAAAAATATAAATAATGGTACCTTTGATGCTTTTCACGATAAGTATTTTAATAAGTTGTAAATTTTAGTCATTGATTATTTTAAAAAAAGTATTATAAGAATTATTTTATGTGGTCCCTTAGCTCAGTTGGTAGAGCAATTCCCTTTTAACATTTAGCACAACTTAAAATACTGCATTTATCAACGTTAAATGGCGTTTTTTAGCTGGTAAAAATTGGTGTATACCGAGTGTAGAGTTTTGTGTTTTTAAAAAAACACGTGTTTTGTTGTGTAATTCTGCTTTTACTTTTTACACAACTGCTAAATTGTAGTTTGTAATTTTGCTTCGATACGTGTAAACAATGTTTTTTGGTAATAAAAAATATATTTTTTTATTGTTTAAATTTTTAAGTGTAAAGAAATTTAAAAATTTTATTTCGAACTTAACCAAAAGTTTCACTTAAAATTANTTTTCTGAAGAAGGATGTGTGCTAAAAAATTCTGGAGGTTCTTTCCCTTTATTAGCTTCCTTCATACGTTCCCAAATTTTAGCTGTTTCTCGAATGTCATATCCTGATAAGGAAGAAAAAATTAACCCTAGATAATCAGCTTCACTTTCTTGTTTACGATTAAATGGATTTAAAATGCCCATTTGTGTTAATAATCCAACAGTATTCATTCCTGTAGTTCTATTCACTTGTGAAAGTTTCCCCCCAGATAGAATATCAGTAATTTGAGTTGCTACTTTTATAAGCACTCCACGACTTGCTCTTTCAACTGAATGTTTAGCAACCGCATGCGCGATTTCATGACCAATCACTGCAGCCAAACCGTCAATATTCTTAGTTACATCTAGCATTCCAGAATAAACAGCAATCTTACCTCCAGGCATGCACCATGCATTTTTAACTTTTTTATTATCAATAAGAATATATTCCCAATCAAAATTTATTGTCGGATCAGGTATATTTGATTGATAAAAGTATTCACTAATTGCGGCTTCCATTTTGCTTCCTATTTTTTTAATATTGTTAAGAGTTTTTTTATCATTACTCATTTTTTCTTTTTTTTTTATTTTCTCATATATTGCAGCAGCTTGAGCGTTTAATTTAGCTTCAGGTATTATTTTTAATTGTTTTCTGTGTGTAATTGGAGCTGACGTACAGGAAGGTAAAAACATGCTACAGCAACTACACCCTAAATATCCTATAAATTTTCTTCTATTCATAAATTAAAATACTATAATACTAATCTTGAAGATTTAATATGAGTAAATTAAAAAGAAAAAGCATTTCAGTTATTGCGAAATTAAGAAACTATTTTATAACAGGTGTTGTTGTACTGGTTCCAATAGGAATAACTTTATACTTCACAAAATTTTTTATATCAGTTTCATCAAAATTAATTCCACCAGAAATTAATCCAAATAATTATTT
>LWDU01000121.1_pt1 | contig 23119 bp, 22 predicted proteins | sample 727161 | NCBI WGS metagenome assembly LWDU01 (sample SAMN04566230, study PRJNA314399) | hydrothermal vent metagenome | isolation source: deep sea hydrothermal plume seawater | place: Mexico: Gulf of California, Guaymas Basin | collected 2004-07-11
CCAAATTTCAAATATGAATATCCTGCTGGGTGCAATTTCTCTGTTTGGATCAGTTTTTCTACTATATTTGGGCACAAATAGTATTCGAACCGCCACTGCAGAAATTTTGAATCTTACACCCCGCTCTCTCCGCCTGACCTATATTCTAAAAAACCGACAAAAAATTATAGCTTGTAATCCTAGTTAAGTACTGGCTAAGCACCCCCCATAGTCCTATAACTTCCTGTAATATTTTATTGATTCTAGCATACATTTGGGGGTATAATTGGGTGTATAAATTATTTATAGACCCCAATTTAAATATAATTGAGAGATTATGCCTTCAGACAATGAATGAATTCCCCACCAGCCACCACACTACTATTCTAGAATGACCCCAATCATCCCATATGTCAGCTTCATTTTACTGCTAACACAAATATATAACAAATTGATGTTGCCATCCCTTTCCAAATTATTCTCTTGCTTCCACAATTTTTTGGTGATATATTCTTTTGGAAAATATTTATTTGTTTGAACTATCAAAATACCCCCCAAAAGATGAACCTTCTGCAGGTGCAACAATTACAACTTCTATAGTTAAGTGCATTTACATCGATTACCTTCAGGAATGAAGTAACTATGACAGGAGAGATGACATTGGGAAGTAAGTTTTTAGCAATTAGAGGATTAAAAGAAAATCCTTTTTCAGCAAAACGCCGGGTAATTTACACAGTGCTGATCTTAATAAAAATGATCTAAGTGAAATCCCTGAAGAAATCTAGGATTGTCTGGTAATTAATCCTGTAAATAACTTAGAAGTAGACCTAGATATTGCTCTTAAACGTATTCTAATAGAAGTGACTGCCCACAAACCTGAGAATAAAGATAATTTAAAACCTGTCAGACCAGAGGCTGCTATTATGCTTCAGGAAGACTCATCTGAAACTCTTATAACTTATGATGCCTAATCTGTGAGCCGCTGCTTATGGTCTGGCACGGTAAGTTAGGTTTTACAAATAATCTCAGGAAGTGTATCAGTTTTTTTGTGGTGACAAAATTTTTTAATATATAATTTCACAACCAAGACAAAGGAGATTGAATGTATAAGACAGCCATAATAAATTTAGGAAAAATTGTAAGTGGAGATTGGAGAAAACCTTTTAAAAAGGGGGATGGAATTTTGATGAATAAAGGGTTAATTAAGAAAGTTGGAACTCTAACCAAAAATGATATTGAAAATTCAGAATTTGTTCTTGATGCAAATGGAATGACGGCTATTCCTGGATTAATTGATTCTCAAGTTCATATTGCATTTGGTGATTATACTCCACGTCAAAAAACAATTGGTTTTCTTGAAAGTTATCTCCACGGTGGTGTAACCACATCTATAACCGCTAGTGAAGTTCATGTCCCAGGGAGGCCAAAAGACCCAGATGGAGTTGTTGCATTGGCAATTGCAGCAAAAAAAAGCTTTGATAATTATAGGCCTGGTGGAATGCGTGTACACGGTGGTGCAGTTATTATAGAGCCTAATTTAACTCAAAAACATTTTAACTATGCTGCAGAAAATGGTGTGTGGTTAGCTAAGGTTGGCTTTGGCCAATTTAAATCGGCATTTGAATATAAGCCATATGTCAAAATGGCTCAGAAAGCAGGGATGACCGTAAATGTTCATACAGGAGGTGCATCAATTCCAGGTTCATCAGCTATTAATGCCGACCATTTACTTGATATGATGCCAGATGTCTCTTTTCACGTCAATGGTGGCCCAGTTGCGATGCCAGACGAAGATTTTCCAAGATTAATTAATGAAAGTGAAATTGCCCTCCAAATATGTCAGGCAGGAAACATCAGGACAGCACTTATGTGCCTAGATTTAGCAGTAAGTGCAGAAGCTTTTGATAGAATAATTATAGCAACTGACACTCCAACTGGAACTGGGGTAATGCCACTTGGAATGATCAAAACTATTTGTGAAATGTCTTGTTTGTCCAGCTATCCTCCTGAAATGATCATTTCTGCAGCTACGGGAAACAACTCTGTAATCTACAAACTTAATAACGGATTTATTGAACGAGGAAGAGATGCAGATATTGTTATTTTAGACGCAGCGCTGGGATGCAGTAAAAAAGATGCCCTTTCCTCAATAAAGAATGGGGACTACCCGGCTATAACTGCTGTTTTTACTCAGGGGATCCCAAGATTTATTGGAAAGTCTAGAAATACACCCCCTCCAACAAAAAGTGTTAAAGTATACAAAAATAAAGTTTTGAATTCTTTTGATCCTGGAAGGCATACAGTATAGGTAAAAATCTTACCTTTTTTTGATTTAATATAATTCAGTAATTTTTATGATTATTCAGTGTAGTCACCTTTGTAAGGCTCTATTCTAAAACATAAGGAACTTCTACTGGGATATCATAAAAGCATTTATCACCAACCCCTTGCATAAATTCCATTAATCCTTTTAAATAAATTATTGTTTGATCTAATGGTGCTACTGGCTTATTTGGACATAATCCATGCGTATCAGTGAATGTTGATTGTTCAGTTAAAGCTTTAAATGTAGCTACTAAACTTTCCTGTGTAGCTACCAAATTATATCCTCCTTCCAGAACAAAGACCAACCGATCAGAGCACATGTTTGAAGCAAGTTCTTTAATAGCTTTGGTTAAGTCGTAATAGCCACTCACACTCAAACCTAAAACAGATGAGTGGTCCATCCAATGAGCGTCATAACCCATAGATACTAATATTAATTGTGGTTTGAATTTTTCTGCAAGCGGAGTTACAATTTCTTTAAATCCCCGCATGTAGCTTTCGTTGTTACTCCAAGTTGGCATTGTAATATTGTAGTTATACCCCATTCCGGCTTCTGTTCCTGATCTATGGTAGTCACCGGTTCCAGGAAACCAAGGGTGCTGATGAAAGGAAACAGAAAGTACCTCATTGCTAGCATAAAAAATCTGTTCGGTCCCATTCCCGTGATGCGCATCTAAATCTATTATCATGATTCTATCTAGTTTGTACTCTCTCATTGCATAATTTGCAGCGATGGCTACATTGTTAAAGATACAATAACCCATTGCGTGTGTTGAATGAGCATGGTGACCTGCTGGTCGCATAATTGAGAACGCATTTTTAACTTTACCTCCTAAAACGGCTTTAGTAGCAGTAACAGCCCCAGAAGCGCCTAAACGAGATAGATCAGCTGCAAAAGGAGTTAAATAGGTATCAACACTAATCCTTTTTTTGTTCTCTTTTGAAAATTTTATTACTTTGTCTACATAATGTTTTGTGTGTGAATATATGATCCAGTCCCATGGTATAGTCTCTATTTTAATTTTTTGAAGAGAATCAATAACTTCACTTTTATTCAAGTATTCAAATAATTTTTCTAATCGGATTGATGATTCTGGTGATTCCGGGTGAGTATGTTGTGAGAACCTAGAGTCGCAAACAAATCCAGTAGTCATTTTCAAAACTCCAAAAAAAGATTTTAAATATATTAGAATTTTTTAAAAATAAACTTGACACGCTTTATTACTCTACGTAGTGTATCTGAAACTTACAAGACACACATATTTAGGAGATTAATATGTCTAAAGATGAACTAGATTTAGCAGTAATTAACGGAACTGTTGTTCTTGGTGGAGGAAAATATCGTATAGGTGTAGGAGTTAAAAATGGAAAAGTGGCAGTATTAGCTCCAGAAGAAATGATGCCTAAAGCTAAAGAAATTATTGATGCTAAAGGCAACTATATTTTACCAGGGATAGTAGACTCAGAAGCTCATCCAGGTTGCTATGTCCCATTTGAATATGATATGGAAACTGAATCAAGGGCAGCGGCTTGTGCTGGAATAACTACTTGGGGAATTCAGGCTCCTACAACTCGACTAGGAACAAAACCATTTAAAGAAGTGGTTAGTAAATCTGACGTTGTATCCTTCAATCAGACTTTCCCTACAGGGAAAAAAGTAATCAATGATGTAAGTCACGTAGATGCTTATTTGACTTATATGCTTGAAACTGATGAACAAGCAAATGAAATTCCACAATATGCTGAGGAGCATGGTGTAACATCATATAAACTCTACTTACAGACTAGGGGTATGAAGGGTATGTCAGAAGATGATGATACAAATTGGCCAAGTCGAAGAGCAGGTTTAGGTACAGGAATAGACGATGGAACTGTTTTCTTGGTAATGGAGCAGATTGCACATCTTGGTTATCCAGGTATAGTTCATATACATCCTGAAAACTGGGAAATTGCTAGAATTTTCGAAGCAAGACTAAGAGCTGCAGGTCGAACAGATTTTGGTGCTTGGACAGATCGTTCTCCTGATTTTCTTGAAGCACAACACATTCGTGCTTATTCTTATTTAGCTAACCAAACTCCTGGGCATGTACCGTTGTACCTTCAACATTGTACTACTAAGCTTAGTTTTGAAGAAGTTTTAAAAGCTAGATCAGAAGGTCTCGAAGTCTACGCTCAAACTGGTCCTCCGTGGCTATGGGCCACACCAGAGATGGGATGGAGAATCAATGTGCCTTTAAGACGAAGAGAGAATATAGATGCCATCTGGAAGGCCCTTGCTGACGGAATTATTGATGTTGTGGGATCTGATCACGTTGTAGGATGGGAACCTTCTTCTTACGCAGAAATGTACAATCCAAAGATTTGGGACTGTAGGACTGGATTCAGTAGAGTTGAATTATTTTTGCCAGTTTTACTTTCTGAGGGTGTAAATAAAAAAAGAATAAGTATAGAAAGACTTGTTCAGGTAAGTTGTGAAAATCCAGCAAAAACGTCAGGTTTATGGGGACAAAAAGGATCTTTATTGCCGGGATTTGATGCTGACATGGTTATTATTGATCTTGGTCGTGAGGTTAAAGTTGGTAAGGAACATATTAATACTCGTTCAGGTTGGTCAATAATGGAAGGTCACACATTTAATGGGTGGCCCATTAAAACGATCCTCCGAGGTAAGGTGAGCGCTGAATGGGCAGATGATTCTCCTGGAATGAGGCCTGTTGGAGAACCAAATGGTTCTTATTTGCCAAGAAAATTAAGAGCTAAAAATGAAGTTATAAATGCTGGAAGCCCTGCAAGAATATCAGTTACTGACAGATGGGAAAAGTCTGATTTCGATAGACCTGGTTTTTCAAAAGAAACGCAGAAATATACAGAGGTCAAAAAAATATAATCTTCATTTTAATAAATAATTCAAAATATTTTAATGACTGAGCCAGTTCTAACTTTTACAAATGTCTCTAAAAGTTTTAAAGAAATACGTGCGCTGGAAGAAATTAATTTCAGTATTAATCAGGGAGAATTTTTAGCCCTAATCGGTCCCTCTGGCTGTGGAAAGTCTACTGTTTTAAGGCTAGCATCCGGGTTGGAAAAACAAACAACGGGAGAAATAGATATTTTAACGAAAAAAGTTGGGTATGTTTTTCAAGATGCCACCTTGTTCCCCTGGAGGACCGTGAGAAAAAATGTGGAATTGTTAGCTGAACTTGAAAATTATGATAAAGAGACAATTTACAAAAAGACAGAAGAAGTCCTTAGTCTGGTAGGATTGAGTGAATTCGCAAATCATTATCCAATTGCTTTATCAGGTGGGATGAAGATGCGGGCGAGTTTGGCAAGATCCTTACTTCTGGAACCTGAACTTTTCCTTTTTGATGAGCCATTTGGTGCTCTTGATTTAATTACAAGAGGTAGATTGAATTTAGAGTTGATGCAGTTGTATGTAAAAAAGAAGTTTACATCTATGTTTGTAACACATTCAGTAGAAGAAGGGATTTTTCTTAGTTCAAGAGTCATTGTTTTTTCTGGTAGACCTGGAAAAATTAAAGGTGAGTTTGATATTCCCTTTGAATATCCTCGAGACCATAAAATTAGATATAGTTCTGAGTTTGGCAAGTTGTCAATAGAGGTAGGTAAAATTCTAGAGGAAAATTCATAATAGGGAAAAGATGTTACTTTCATACTTTAAAAAAGCTATTCCACCAGTAATAGTTTTATTTTTGGTGATGATTATTCATTATTTTATCACTTATTTTGTTTTGGATCCTACGAGGCGTTTTCTTCTACCCCCGCCGCACTCTATTATATATGAAGGTTTTTTTGTTCCAAAACATCGAGATGAGATACTAAGAGGTTTATTGATAACCACAAAAGTTTCACTTATCGGATTATCAATAGCATACCTAATTGGTTTTATTACAGCGTTACTAATGAGTCAAGCAAAGTGGATAGAAAGATCTCTTTATCCTTGGGCTGTTTTTACCCAAACAGTGCCAATACTGGCTCTTGTACCATTAATTGGATTTTGGTTCGGATTTGATATTCTAGCTAGAATCATTGTTGTTGTAATTATTTCTATTTTCCCAATTATTATTAATACTCTTACTGGGCTTCGTGGCGCTAGCAGGAATCTTCATGATCTTCTGACATTACATAATGCAAATCGTTGGACACGTGCCACAAAACTTATGATTCCTTATGCTCTGCCAGATATGTTTACTGGACTTAGAACTTCAGCCGGACTAGCTATTATAGGCTCTATTGTTGGAGATTTTTTCTTCGGAAGGGGAAGTCCTGGTCTCGGCATGCTACTCAAAGCATATGGTCAAAGACTTAGAACAGAAGAACTTTTATCGGCAACTTTAGTTTCTTGTCTATTAGGAATAACTGTATTTTGGGGTTTTTCATACTTAGGGAGGAAACTTGTGGGTCATTGGTCAGAGTCATGGTCAAGTTAGCTTGAACAAAATATTTTTTTGTTAGAATAGGTAATCATAGAATTAATTAAATTGAGAAAGCTTTGTCGGGTGAGAAACTTTTTAAAAAACAAATGTGGTTTTAGTTATAATGAAATGCGAGGGCCTCCTTTTATTGATTTCCAATTTTCCACGAATTAATATTTTTTTTAAACAATTAAATTAAGAGGTGAATATGAAAACTAAGAAAATAGTTATAAGTTTGGTTACGTTTTTCTTTTTTATAGGTGCATCAACCGTGATGGCTAGATCAACTTCCCTAACTGGAATATGTCCTGACCCATTAGCGATTCAGTTGGATTGGCAGCCTGAATCCGAACATGGTGGTATATATGAGTTGGTAGGGAATGGATACAAAATAGATACTGACCAAAAACGCGTTAGCGGTCCACTAATGGCGTCTGGGGAAAAAACTGGAATCAATGTAGAAGTTCGAATTGGTGGGCCACCAGTTGGATTTCAACCAGCACAAGCCCTTATGTACTCTGATTCTAGCATTTTTATGGGATTTTCAAGAGTAACTGAGTTAATAAGAAGTTATAAAAAACTCCCAATAGTTGCTGTGATGGCAACTCTTGATAAAAGCCCTTTTTCCATATACTGGGATGCCGCTACGTATCCTGATGTTAACTCTATATCTGATCTAAAAAAACACGATGTTACAGTAATGCTTGGTCGCTCTGACATAGGGTGGGATTATTTCGTTGCTAAAGGCATTATGAAAAAGTCCCAGATGGATCTAAGTGAAATGGCTAAACCTGCAGCTTTTATAAGTGCCAATGGGAAATTAGCCGAAGCAGGATTTGCAACAGCCGAACCGTTCCTTTATGAAGTTGAAATAGCAGAATGGGGTAAACCTGTTAAGGTTCAACTACTTCATGATGCTGGATTTCCTGAGTACTTCCAAGCATTAGCTGTAAAAAAAGAAGATATTGATAAAAAAGCAGAATGCTTAGAAAAATTGGTCCCTATTATTCAGCAGTCTCATGTTGATTATATCCATAATCCTAATAAAACAAACAAGTTGATTGTTAAACTTGCCGAGTCATATCTCACAGGTTGGGTATATACAATGGCTGCAGCTAAATTTTCGCATAAACAACAATTAGCATTGGATATTGTTGGTAACGGTGAAAATTATTTTATTGGAGACTTTAATCCAAGCAGGGTAGAGAGGCTCGTAGAAATAGTAGGTTTTGTAACAGACGTTGATGTTTCATCTTTAGATTCAAGAGAAATGGTAACAAATAAATTTATTGATCCATCTATTGGATTATAATTATGAAACACCCTACTCAGAAAAAATTACTAAAATATCTGAGTAGGGTATTAAAATCCCTTACCCAGGATTGCTAAAATGAAAAGCCCTAAAACTTTGAGACTAGCATTGATTCAACCAAGAATCATAGTGGATCCTGATCCAGGAAAGAACGTCGATATAGCGGTATCATATATTGAAGCTGCCTCAAAGGAAAATGCAAATTTAGTTCTTTTCCCAGAGGGTTACCCTGGTCCAATTTTGAGAAGACCAAAATTTTTTTATGATGCTTCCCATAAAATTAATGCCGCAGCAAAAAAATACAAAATTTGTGTTTGCTGGAGCAGGATGGAGTATTGTGAAGATGGGTACTTTCGTTTAGTTGTCTATGTAATCGATCATAATGGTACTCAATTAATACGTTATCCAAGAACTCATCCAGCGACTATTCCTGTTGAAGAAACTGAAGTTTGGGTTGCCCCAGGAGATAAGGGGCCCCCCATCTTCAGAATAAATGGTGTTTTAACATCTATTGCAGTTTGTTCTGAATTATGGATACCAGAGTATGTAAGAGTATCTGCAATTGGGGGGGCGGAGTTAATCCTTTCTCCTTCAGGAGGAAAGTTCACTAGTCTGAAAGATAACTGGGAAATTATAGCCAGGGCTAGAGCAATTGAAAATTTGTGCTATGTTGCACTAACAAATAATATTTGGGGAAATGAGGTTGGATCAGCAATGATTTCTGGACCAGAAAAGATAGAGGCCACATCAGGAACTGAAGAAATGGTTCTATCTACCATAGATTTAGAAAGGGTAAGGTGGTTACGTTCAAGAGACGATTCTATTAAAGAACCCAAATCCTTCAAATCAATACCTGGGCTACTTAGGGCAAGGAGACCAGAATTATTTAAAGAAATTACAAGATCCCAAGAGAATCTTTTTGATTACTATAAAGAAAAAATCTAGATTAAAACAAGTAGAAGGTTTTAAAAATAGAATATGCTAGTACGGGGTAAATATATTCTTACTGCAGCTGATCCAGAAGAGGTCCGTAATGGAGCATTAAGAATTCAAAATGGAATTATTACCGAAATAGATGATTGGAATTTACTACATTCTAAGTTCCCAGATGATCAAATTGTAGGAGGTCAAAATGACATAATAATGCCTGGTTTGATCAACGCACATGGACATTTTTCTGAAGGACTTATAGCAGGTATCGCTGAACAATACACACTTTGGGAATGGATTCAAGAACTAGTTGGAAAGGTAGCACCAGTTTTAGATTTTGAAATGGCCTATTTTGGGACATTGTTATCTGGAATTCAAATGCTTCAGAGTGGGGTTACTTTAGTGAATGACATGTTTGTTTATGACCCATTTAACCAAAAAGCAGCAACACCAGCAGTTGTAAATGCATTGGAAGATATAAAATTGCGTGGCATAGTTTCTTTTGGAGCTGGAGATATTAGATCAGGTATTTCTGTAAAAAAAATATTAAGAGAACACGAACTTTTAGCAGAAGCAGCTGAAAATAGCAAATTATGTAATTTCAATGTTGGAGTTGCTGCATTAATGGCCCAATCTCCAAAGTTGTTTAAAGAAACAATAAATTTTGCAAAAAAAGGGAATTTTGGTATTCACATTCATTTGCAGGAGGTTCGAGAAGAAGTTACAGCTACAAAGAATGATCTGGGATACACACCAATTCAATTCTGTTCACGAGAAGGATTATTGGAAAATCCAACTATTGCTGCTCATTGTGTCTGGATTGATTCAGAAGACTCTAAAATTTTAGCCGACCACTCGGTTGGTGTTGCACATAATCCAATCTCAAATATGATTCTTGCTTCAGGAATCTGCCCAGTAACAGAATTACGTGGATTAGGAGTTGATGTTGGAATTGGGATAGATGGTGCTGGAAGTAACGATAGTCAAGACATGTTGGAATCTATGAAAATGACTCCACTTCTGCAAAGAGTTAAACGACTGCAGGCGACAGCATTATCTGCTCGTGATGCCTTTAAGATGTCTACTATAGAGGGAGCTAAAGCGCTTGGTGTGCATAAAGAATTAGGATCATTAGAAGTAGGTAAAAAAGCCGATTTTGTAGTTTTGAATGGCAGTTCGCCAGTTTTAGCAAATATTCACGATCCTTTTCAAACTATTGTTTATTGTGTAGGAAAAAGAGAGGTAAGAGAAGTTTGGATTGATGGTGAAATAGTTCTTAAAGATGGTGAACCAGTCAATCTATCTTTAGATCAAGTTGTTGAAAGATCAAGACCGCTAGCGTCTAAACTGGTTAAATCTGCGGGACTTTCAAAATTATCCAATTTATTTTAAATTCAAACAATTCTAACTAAAATTAGAATTTACTTTGGATATATTTTTACAATAAAATCATAAGAATTCTAAAATCATTTTTAGAATTTGATTTAATTTTATACAAAGTTTATAGATTCACTTTTACTCAACGGAGAGTTTTTTAAGCTAACATTAAATTAAAAAAATTACTTATGGCTATAGATATATTCGAATTTGCAGGAGATTTTTTAACTGAAACGGATAAAGAAGTTTTTAAAGCAGCTGGTTGGGGAAGGAGAGCTGGTTTTGGGGATCGACCTGCAATTTTAGTTGTAGATGTAAATTATAATTTTTGTGGTGACCGATCTGAACCTATTTTAGAATCAATAAAACGTTGGAGATACTCTTGTGGAGGAATTGCCTGGGACAAGTCTATACCTGCAATAATTCAAATATTGGTGAGAGCTAGGGAGAAACGCTTACCAATAATTTATACAACTAATCCACGTAGACAAGATGGATTTGATTTAGGGATTTGGACTTTAAAAAGTCATAGGTCAAAAGATGACGTAGATATTCAGGGACATATTGGAAATGAAATTGTTAAAGAAATTGCTCCAGAGGAATCTGATTTATTTATTGAAAAGCTAAAACCATCAGCATTCTTTGGTACACCGCTTATGAGTCATTTAAACATGATGAAAGCAGACTCACTAATTATTGTTGGATCAACAACCAGTGGATGCGTGAGAGCATCTGCTGTAGATGCTCTTTCATACGATATTAAAGTTACTATCCCTCATGAGGGAGTTTTTGATCGAGGCGAAGCCTCCCATAAGTTGGCATTATTTGATTTGCACATGAAATATGTAGATGTAACCGATTTGAATGATGTTCTAGATTATTTGGTGAAATTACCTACTGGACTATTTGACGAAAACTTTCCTCCATCTGGCCAGGCAGCAAAAAGTAAATGAAATAGGATTCTTAATATTATGGTTAACTCTATTTTACAGAAGAGATTTATTCCTTCATAGAATTTTATTATTATAAAGAAAGTCATTTTATCTAAAAAATTTTTTATATAAGGTTGTTATGAATTTGATGTCTAGAGAAAATAGATTCCATGAATCTGAAATAAAGATTCGTAAACCATTTAAAATAGATCCTTCTTTATGTATTTATTCTCCTCAGGAGAATGTTGATTCCCTAAAACATCCAAAAATAAAAAGTTGGATGGAATTCATTAAAAAAGATTGGACACCTCATCCAACTCCAAAAGGCTATAAAAGATTGGCGCTAATAATACCTTGTACTAAATATAAACCATATATTACAAGTAGAGAACATAAGGCTATAAATTCTTCTCTACTAATGGATGGATGGGAACCAATTGGAGAAAGTAAAGCCCCATCGGAATTAACCAAATTTATTGAAGATGGAGATGATCCTAGAATTCTCCACGAGGGATCCCTTAAAAAACGAAATTTAATTTTGGATAGAATTGTTATTTCAGAACCACTCGGATTGGTCCCTTATGAATATATTTACTTTTGGAAAGGGGAACAAAGTCCGGCAACGTCATATGATGATCCAGGCCTTTTTGAATCAAGAGGTACTTCAATATCTCCTTATAGGGATGATTGTACCGCATTAAAAGTCAGCGATAAAAAATGGAAGTGGGGTGACTCAGAAAGAAATTCATATGTATATATGCATAACTACTTAGCAGAACTTATTGCCTTCTCTTTAAAAAGGGTTTCAAAAAATTATCATAGTATTGTGGCGTGGGTTTCTCCTGGTTTAACTCATCGAAGTTTTTTGGCAGATCATAAAATACGAACTAAGGAAGGTATTCCAAAAAGTAGAAAAGTTAATGGTGAAAGTAAAAAGCTGTGTGGTGTTCTTGAAATTACCCCAGAAATATTGGAAATTATGCCAACGATTGAAGAGCTTAAATTGTCTCAGCAAAATCTGGAAAAAAGACTTAAAAAAGAAGGAAGGTATTCTTCCCCAAACTCTGTATTGTCTGTTTATGCCCGTGGGGATGGGAATGATACTCCTTTAGGTTTAAAAGAAACGCTAGATTTTTTGCAAAAAAGGCTTAACCAGATGAGTAATAAAGAATCAAAATGATTTCTAAAAAAATAGAAATCAAGTCTCCCGTAGATGGAAGTGTTTTAGGGGAAGTGCTAAATTCATGTGTGAGGGATATTCCTAGTTTTGTCTCTAAAGCCAGAAAAGCTTATAATAGCTGGTGTTTTTCAGCTCCTCATGAAAGATCTGAAATATTAAGATCAGCGGCTAAAAAATTAATTTCAAAACAAAAAGAACTTGCCACCTTACATACCAAAGAAAGTGGCAAAATCATTTTGCAGTCTCTAAAAGAAATTTCCGGAGCAGTAGGGCTTCTTGAAGCTAATGCTCATATTGGACAATACAAATCTGGTACTGTAGCCCCAACTGGAGGTTTGCCCAACGGAGAGAGGGATCTTACAATTATTGAAAGAGTTCCGCTGGGAATTGTGGTTTGTGTTATACCTTTCAATTTTCCTATTGAATTAGCTTTTGAGAAGGCGTCTGCTGCTATAGTTGCTGGGAATGTCGTACTTCTAAAACCTCCCCCACAAAATCCTCTTGCAACAATAATGGCCGCTCAAACTCTAATTGATTCAGGATTGCCAAAAAATGTCCTGCAAATTCTTCCTGGTGGTAACAAATTTAGTGAAGCATTATGTTCTGAATCTGGAGTAGATGCAGTCAGTTTAACTGGAAGCGTTAATGCCGGCATTTCATTAGCTAAATCTACAGCAAAACTCCTTAGACCTCTTCACTTAGAACTTGGTGGTAATGGTTTAGCAATTGTTCTTGAAGATTCAGATATTGATTATGTTATATCAGAAACTTTACGAGGACGCCTTTTAATGAATGGACAAGCTTGTGCTGCTACCAAAAGAATTGTCGTTAAAGAGACAATTGCAGATGAATTTACTGAGAGACTTGATTCTGCGCTTGGAAAAATAAATATGGATAATCCTGAACTCCCAGACAGCAATTTAGGACCACTAATAAATTATGAAAGTGTTTTAAGAGTTTTTTCTCAAGTGAATTCTATTATCAAACAAGGAGGAAAACTTATAAGGGGAAATAAAGAAAATGGTGATGCTTGGTATAGTCCGGCTATCATAGACAATGTGCCAAAAAATGCAGATGTTGCTATAGACGAAGAAATTTTTGGTCCTGTATTTCCTATTATCAGAGTTAAAACAGACCAAGAAGCTATTGAAGTTGCAAACCAATCATCTTTAAGACTTACCGCTGCAGTATTTTCATCTGATTTAGAACACGCTTTTAGGATCGCACACCAGCTTGATTATGGTGGAATAGTAATCAATGGTACTAACAATTACCGACCTCCTGTTGTTCCTTTTGGTGGTGTAGGACTTGCCGGTAGCGGCCGGGAAGGATTGGGATATACTTATGATGAATTAACAAGATCACGTTTTATAGCAATTAGGAATATTCGTCCACCGAGTAACACGGTCAAATAAATTCATGATTGATTTAGAATTAAAGTCACAAGTTGCTTTAGTTGCAAGAATGATAGTTAGAGCAAACCTTATTCAGGGTTTTGGTCATGTTTCTGCCAGAACTAAGGGAGGATTTTTTATAACAAGTACAAAACCATTGGCAAAAACCGTTGCAAGAGAAGTTATTTATTATAAATTTTCAAAAAATTTGAAAAAGAAATATAAAAATCTCCCCCTTGAGACTTCAATGCATGCAGCAATTTACATTCAAAGAAGTGATGTTAATGCAATTTGTAGAGGTCACGGTGAATTTTCGTCCATATGGGCTGTAAGCTCAGAAAAACTTCCTTTACTCCATGGTCTTGGAGCTATTGCAGGAGAAATAGTGAGTAATCATAATGATATTAATCTGATTGATAATATGGACTCTGCAAAAAAAGTGGCAAAAACTTTAGGAGAAGACTTTTCATTAATTTTAGGTTCAAATGGATGTCTATCTACTGGAATTAATCTTCTGGAAGCAGCCACAAGGCTTTATTTTCTTGAAGAACGTGCCAGAATTGCAATTCATACTCGCAGTGCAGGAATTAAACTTAGGGAAATTTCAAAAAAAGATTGGAAGATTAGAATGAATCATACAAAAGCAGAAACAATTAGAGCAGTTAACTGGTTTGAAAAAACTTTTAGCTAAATGTAAAAAATGAAAGAAAAATTGGATTCAAATTTGAAAGAACAAACAAACAATAATAAATTTGACAATACACCTTCATACAATGAAAAGGAGATTAAAGACTATAGGAAAAGATTTGTAAAACATCTTGCTCAGACTGTTCCAGGAGAAAAGGAAATGATAGTTGTAGAGGCAAAAGAGTGTGCACTTAAGACAGCTGAAGGATTGCCATACCTTGATATGATTTCTGGAATAGCAGTAGCAAATGTAGGGCATTCACATCCAGCAGTAGTTGATGCTGTAAAAAAGCAAATGGATAAATTTGCTCATGTTAATGTTTACGGAAGATTTACATTAACGCCTCAGGTAGAAATTGCTGAGCGCTTAGCTAGTGTTTCCCCTGGAGATCTTGATGTTTCTTTTCTCACAAGTTCAGGTACTGAGGCTAATGAAGGTGCCTTGAAATTAGCTAGGAAATATACTGGTAGACCTGGTTTTGTAGCTTTTGAAAGATCTTTTCATGGTCGTACATTTGGTTCTCTTTCAGTTAGTTGGCGTAAAGAATGGAGAGAACCATTTGAACCGCTTCTTGAGAAGGTATCTTTTGTCCCATTTGATGATTTAAAAGCGGCAGATAGGGCAATAGGAGATGATATAGCTGCAGTAATTGTTGAGCCTATTCAGGGAGAAGGCGGAGTGAGAATTCCGAGTGATGATTTTCTTCCAGGGCTTCGTAAACTATGTGATGAAAGAGGAGTGTTACTTATCTGCGATGAGGTTCAGGGTGCAATGGGTAGAGCTGGATATTGGTTTTCTTGTCAACATTGGAACGTGGTTCCAGATATAATAACTCTTGCAAAGTCTCTCGGTGCAGGCCTACCATTAGGAGCTATTATATCCACACAAAAAATATTTTCTACTTTCCTTGACCCACCACTTAGCCATCTTACAACTTTTGGAGGGAATCCAATCTCCTGCGCAGCAGCAATAGCAGCATTTGATATAATTAAAAAAGATAATTTACTGGAAAAAGCAAAGGAGCTTGGAAAATATTTAAAAGAAAGGCTTTATTCTGCGCAGAAAGAATTTCCTGATTTCATTTCAGAAATTAGAGGAATTGGTTTGTGGTACGCCTTTGATGTAACTCCAGTAAATTTGACTTTACCACTGGTTAAAGAAATGGAAAATAGAGGTGTTATTGTTGGTTCTATGTTGAATTCTGATGGAACAATCAGAATTGCGCCACCTTTGGTAATCCGGCCCGCTGAGATAGACGCTTTTATAGGAGTTCTTAAGGCCTCCTTAAGGGAACTAAAAAACAAGGATCGGGATAATAACCATTGAGTATAAATAAACTTTCAAGTAAAGAACTAATTATCAGAGGAAAGTGGATTCTTACAATGTCCGATCAAGGAGACATCAAGGATGGGGCTATTCACATTTTAAAAGGTAAAATTAAAAATGTTAGTTCTTATTCTGATCTTAAACAAAAACTTCCTGACTTGGAAATAGTAGGTGACGGGACGGGTATAGTTATTCCTGGATTAATTAATGCTCACACTCACTTCTCGGAGGCATTTATACCAGGAATGGGATCTGAAATGACATTATTTGAATGGCTTAGAGAAATTGTAACACCTGTATGTAACAATTTAAATAGAGAAATTGCCAGAGAAGGAACAATACTTAAATTAATTGAAATGTTACATAGTGGTGTTACTTATGTAAATGATATGTTTGTTCATAGTAATCCCAATGATATGGCTTCTCTTGGCGTGGTAGAGGGATTAAATCATGTAGGAATTAGGGGTTGTGTTAGTTATGGTCCAGAGGATTGCCCTGATGGAGTCACATCAATGAATCCTTTGAAAGTTGATAAAATTCTCGATGAACACAAAGAACTGGAGTCTATTGTTAGTGAAAATAATTTTATAGACTTTCGTCTAGGGATAGGTACTCTTTTGGGGCAAACAGACAAACTAACGAAAGAAAGTATAAAACTCTGTAAAAATAAAGGATGGAAAATTCATACTCATATGCTGGAAGCTCGTGAAGAAATTGTACATTCTGTCTTGAGATGGGGATGCAGACCACTTCAACATGCACAAAATATTGGACTTCTGGATCTTGACGTTATTGCAGCTCACATGATCTGGACAAATGAGTCAGATTTCACAATACTGAAAAAACATAACGTGTCTGTTGTACATAACCCAATTGCAAATATGATTTTAGGTTCAGGTGTTTGCCCAGTCCAAAGATTGCGTAAAGAAAATATTAATATTGGAATTGGAACAGATGGGACAGCATCAAACGACTCACAAAATATGATTGAGTCATTAAAAATAACTCCAATGCTTCAGAAAATCCATCATCTTGATCCATCTGTAATGACCGCTGTTGATGCACTACAGATGGCGACTATAGAAGGTGCCAAAGCTTTAGGGATTTCTGATATTGTTGGGAGTATTGAGCCTGGTAAAAGGGCAGATATAGCTTTATTTTCAAGTACTGTAGAACTTGCAACAATAAATGATCCATATCAACAACTTGTATTTGGTACAAGTCCAAGATCTGTATCCGACGTTTGGGTAGAAGGCGTTCGTCTAATATGTTGTGGAAAAACCACTTCAGTTGATGAAACAGAACAAGTTTTAAAAACTAAATATATTTCTCATAAGTTAGTTAAAGACTCCGGTCTTATTAAAAAAGGGTACTCCAGAATATTCATTTAATAATTTATTATTTATTGTCACATAAAAACTATTTTTGAAAAATAGTCGGTTTTTTTCATAATGACAGCTAACTTGTTTTTTTTGATTTAATTTTTAAAATAAGGATTAATATATCACTATAGAGAACCATTATGAGTCTACCAACTTTTTAACCAATTATTGACCATATTTAAACCTGACACTCCTGACAATGTTGAGACCTAGTGCTTTTAGGATTGCAGCGAAACTTACTGTCTTGAGCCCTCTGATTCGAATGGATTGAAAATGTAGCGCTGTTTGTTGTCTTTTACGTGAAACATAATAAATCCTTATTATCTGAAAAATAATTCAGGAGTATTATGATGTATAGCGCAGAAATAGACAGGATTAATATGCATTATATTTCGATATATCTGCAATTAGTTAATAAAATATTTAAGAGAAAATTAATCTTGTTAAAATAATAGAAATTTTAGAGGAATATAATTAAACTTTAACTTTATATAAAATTTAAATTGAAAACTTTATCAAAGGATGACGTTTATGAAATAATTTTAGAAAAGATAATAAAGGGATCTTTCCCAATAGGGGATAAATTACCAGCCTGTAGAACTATAGCTAAGGGAATCGGATCAAATCTTTCAACTGTTAATCGTGCAATCCAAAAAATGGCTAAAGAAGGCATAGTCATATCATATGCTAGGCGTGGAAGTTTTGTGGCGAATAAAATATTATCCACTTCTGATAATAAAAACAACATATTAGAAAATATGCAAATAATTATCAGAAAAGCACAAAATACAGGTATTTCCGAAAAAAATATTAATAAACTTTTTCAAATCTCTTTACAAAATACTAAAATCAATCCAAAAATAGCCTTTGCTGAATGTAACCCATTTGATCTAAGGCGGATGAGTAAGATTATCGAGAATTCTACAGGAATAAAAGTAATACCTGTTTTAATTGATAGTGTTCATAAAAATTGGAAAGATAAATGGGAATTGATAGCTACACCTATATTTCATATTTCCGAACTTAGAGAAAGAATCACTGATCCTAAAGGAATAATTGGTTTGAACTTCAGACCGGAAATGGAGATCCTGAGCAAAATTGCGCACATTGAAAAGTCTACAACTGTAAAGGTCATTGCTCCTACCGATAGAGGTATAGAAAGAATGTTGTCGTTGGTGAGACAATATTTTCCAGGAAATATTTTATTTGCAAAAAGTTTGTTTGAGTTAGGAGGGAGTATTTTAGATTCTGAAATATTGATATCGAACCGTGCAGCGGGGATAAGCGAAAAAATTCTAGCAAAAATTAAGAATCATATTATTATAGACTGGGAACTTGATTCAGAATCTGCAGAAATTTTTCGTAAAAGGATTAGGACAATTTATAAAAATAGATCTTTAATAAATTCAAAGCATTAAACTAAATAAAAATATCATTTAAGATTCTTACAAAAATAAAAAAATTAATTCATAATATTAGAGTGAAAATGATTAAAGATAATAATTATAATAATTATCATATACGTAGATGGTATTATCACATTGATGAAACTCTAGCTAATGAAAATGGAATATTAGCAAATGGTCGAATTATAAAAAAAATTACTGTTGCAGCTGCAATACAAAATCCTTATTTTGATAAATATTCAAAAAATCTTGATAAAATCATTGTAGGATCTTCAGATTTGGGAAAAGCTTTTAGTAAGAAACTTCTAAAATACTTAGATGGCGAATCTGCAGAGAGTTATGGAAAGAGCTGTATAGTTGGAACTCTTGGAGAATATGAACATGGAAATGCCTTCCTAACGACAACCTTCGCGAATCCAATTCGCGATGCACTGGGTGGGGGAAAAGCATGGATTCCTTCAACCGGGAAACGTGGGAATATTGGTGTTTCAGTGGATATACCTTTAGCATGCAAAGATGCACTTTATGTTCGATCTCATTATGATACCATTACTGCTACTTTCCCAGATGCACCTGCTCCTGATGAAGTTGTTGTAATTGTTGCTGTATCAACAAGGGGACGTCTTCATGCACGTCTTGGAGGATTAAAATATGAAGACTTGTTAGGAGAAAATGGCCTTACGTGAATTCAAGATGATGATGTTAAAAGAGCACTTTGTTTAATTTAGTCCTGTAAAATAATTATTGTGTTTGGATTGATTTAAATTTATTATTAATGGCCAGTTTTAGAATTATTAAAGATTAAATTACTTAACATTAAACATTAAATATAATGGATGGATATTTCATAAAAGAAGACTTGAATGTGCCAGCTTCTGAAGGTGTTGCCGTACTAGTTGAGAAAGGAAATTATATTGAAATTATTGATGTTGAAGGGAAACAGGTTGGTGATTTGATGGCTTGGGTGCGTGATACTAAAAACGAGTGGTTTTCTCCTGCCCATTCTGTTACGCAAAACTGGAAAATAAGACTGGATGTAGATGATTTGCTAGTTACAAATTTACGTAGAGAAATATTTAAAATAATTTATGATGATGTAGGTTATCATGACATAATTGTTCCGTGTTGTGATGAGCAAGCTTATATTAGACGATATGGTTTAGAAGGGCATCGTAGTTGCCTAGAAAATATACGTGAAGCACTGCTAAAAATAGGTGAACGACAACACCTATCCGGAGAGCTTGCATGGAACATGTTTATGAAAAACAAAATTCAAGAAGATGGCGAAGTTATTTATGAAGAACCTATTCATCCTCCAGGGTCTAAAATTATATTAGAAGCACTAATGGATTGCGTATTAGCACTATCAGCATGTCCTCAAGACCAGACTCCAACCAACGGCGGGAATTGTTCAAAAATGAAAATCAACATTTGGAAAAAGGAATAGACAATAAATCAAATCAATATGTAAGGGTAGAAAATTTTGATTTCAGAGACACAATAAATCTTCAAGATCAGTATGAAAAGTTCATTGTCTTGACTAGCCTTAATAGCCAGCATTGCAGTACTGGTTTCATCGTGTTCAAAATCTGACGATTCTAAAACTGCAAGTACTGATAATTCCATCCCATCCTCAGATAACACTACCACCACTGATACAACAGCAACGACAGTATCCTCAGTTTCTACAACAGCTGACAATCAAGGTTCCATTGCAATTACTGATAATATCACTGTGACATTCTCTGAGGCAATGGATACCGCATTATGTCACAACAAGCACATCCGATACAAACTGTGCAGAAACTATAAGGGTGTCTTCAGAACCAGTAAGTTCTAATTCAAACAAGATATTTACACTGGTCCAATATGATAATCTCACAGTTTCAACTATTTACAAAACAAGATTCACAACTGGAGTAAAAGATACTGCAGGGAATGCTTTGAGTAGTCAGTACGATAATTCAACTGGTTTTACAACTTCCCCATCTGCAACTACTGCCATTGCCACAGGAGATTAACATGGCTTCGCACTGCTAATTGAAAAGCATCCGAGCTTTCCAAACCGTAGAAATGTGCAGTTTTTGGAAGTACTGACCCTCAACACGATCAGGATCGAAATCTGGGAACGTGGTGCAGGTTACACTTTGGCATCAGGAAGTAGCAGTTGTGCGGCTACATCAGTGGCTCATAGGCTGGACTTGTGCGATGCTGAAATCGCGGTCTTAATGCCGGGAGGGCAAATCGACATCACAACCATCAATAGTTATAATATCATTATGAAAGGCTCGGTCACTAGAATCGGCAAAATGGCCCTTGATTTAGAATGTCTGGATTTTGGAATTCCTGCATGATCGATAGTATTTGGGGAATCTTTACTATTGGATTGCTCCTGGGTGCCCCTTGCGGAATTGCTCCCGGGCCAATGTTAATCCTGATCATTTCTGAAACACTACGTCACGGCATCCGTGCCGGTGCAAAAGTGGCTTGCACTCCATTATTGACAGATGTACCTCTTGTTTTAACTTCCGGGTTTATTTTTACCCAAATTTTAAATATGAATATCTTGCTGGGTGTAATTTCTCTGTTTGGATCAGTTTTTCTACTATATTTGGGCACAAAAAATATTCGAACCGCCAATGCAGATATTACAAATTTTACACCCCGCCCGCTACTACTGAAAGAATTACTAATTGCAAATTTAGTGAATCCAAATCCATACCTTTTTTGGTTTACTGTGGGAGCACCTATGATGGTTAGCTCATTTCAACAGACTTGGGGTTCCGGAATAACTTACCTTTTCGGTTTTTATTTAGGCTTGTGTGGAGTCAAACTTTTGTTCGCAGTTGCAGCAGGAAAATCAAGAAATTTCCTGCACGGCATATTGTATCGGCGCATCATGCAATTCCTTGGTTTTGCATTAATTGGATTCTCGATTATACTGTTTCGAGATGGTCTGATTTTTCTTGGAATTATACATCAAGGATAATTTAACTTGCCGAACAAACCAAAAAATTTACTCGACATACAGACTGAGGGTCTATAGAATTCAACAAAGAAAATCATTTGAATTCATAAATCCACAGCTCAAATTCCTTCCATGCCGATAAACATCTCTTATTTACTTGAATCCAGAACTGCTTGTGAAAGAGAGGATGCGTCAGATCCTTTGCGTAGCTGGCAGGAGGCATTTTATTTGCCACAAGGACTGATTTATCTGGATGGAAACTCTTTGGGCCCGTTGCCAAAAAAAGCACTCGAACAACTGGAGCAGGCTATCCGGAACGAGTGGGCCGAAGACCTTATAACAAGTTGGAACAAAGCCGGCTGGTGGTTGTCGGTGCTGCTTCCGGACAAGTTATTGTTTCTGACTCCACTTCACTAAACCTCTTTAAATCCGTCCATGCCGCATTGACCCTACGTCCGGAACGCACAGTGATGGTCTCCGAAGCTGACAGTTTTCCGACTGATCTTTACATATTGGAAGGAGTAACGTCAACACATCAAAACATTCAAAGGCGATTGTTGGGCAAAGATGGAAACTCACTGGAAGAATTAATTGACAATCAGGTTGCGGTTGTTTCTTTTTCTCATGTAAATTACCGAACAGGAAAGATCTTACCAATTGCAGAACTTGTCGTCCTGGATACCTGTCACAGCGCAGGAGTTTTGCCTGTAGAACTTGATCAATGGGGTGTGGATTTTGCTGTTGGCTGCACTTACAAATATCTGAATGGTGGTCCGGGATCGCCCGCCTTTATCTATGTGGCAAAGCGCCACCAGAACGAAGCTGTGAACCCTCTTTCAGGATGGTGGGGACACGCACGTCCTTTTGCGTTTGAAAACAATTTCCATGCTGCAGAAGGCATTCGACGTTTCCGGACTGGAAGCCAACCTGTTTTATCACTCAGAGGACTGCAGGCCGGACTTGAAATTGCGCAGGAAGTCGATCTTCAGCACTATTTATTGAACTTATTGAAAGTGGATGTCGTAATTATGGTGTAACTCTGCAGAGTCCAACTGAACCGGATAAACGTGGTTCTCAAGTAGCTCTTTATTTTGAAAACGGATTTTCCGTCATTCAGGCACTCATTGCCAGAAAAATAATTGGCGATTTTAGAGAACCCGGTATCATGCGTTTTGGTTTTGCCCCCCTTTATTTGCGTTACACTGATGTGTGGGATGCTGCAGAAGCTTTAGCTGACGTTCTCAAGAAGGAAGAATGGCGGGAAGAACGTTTCAGGCAGAAACATGAAGTCACGTAAAATTACTTCAGAATTCCATCTCGTTCTGAATACTTTCGTCTATTTCTTCTTTTACATAGGGCCTACCTAAATATAATATTATTCAATAAATATCAAAAGTAATTATTACATTGGTGATATCAACTACAATGTGTGTCTTTAAAATACTAAAACCTATAATACGTTTCCTTAAGACACGATAATCAAG
>LWDU01000600.1_pt1 | contig 23091 bp, 26 predicted proteins | sample 727161 | NCBI WGS metagenome assembly LWDU01 (sample SAMN04566230, study PRJNA314399) | hydrothermal vent metagenome | isolation source: deep sea hydrothermal plume seawater | place: Mexico: Gulf of California, Guaymas Basin | collected 2004-07-11
TTGAGTACAAGCGTCCCGGTGGGGCCTTCCAGCCCGGCCAGAAAGCGATCCACCGGAAGCTCGGACAGTACGGCTTCCAGGTACACATTGTTACTTCCAACGCAGAGCTAGACAAGGTTATACGAGATGGCAAAGACAACGAAGCGAGCTAAGACCGGGCGGAAGACTAGGGCGGCGAGAGCTGCCACTAAGATCTGGACGCCCCACCAGTACCAGTCGGACGTCCTTGACGGGATGGACAAGAGGGGGCAGTACGCCCTGTTGCTCGATCCGGGCATGGGCAAGACCGCCATCTGTCTCGAAGACTTTCGTCGCCGACGGGAGATCATGGACGCGACTCGCGTCCTTGTAGTCGCCCCTCTGAAGACCTGTCAAGGAACGTGGCCTGCTGAAGTCAAGAAATGGAAAGGCTTCGCAGACATGACCCTGGGAGTCCTGCATGGCAAAAAGAAGACTGTCGAGCACTCCGAGAGCGTAGAGATCTCCGTGATAAACCCCGAGGGGCTTACGTGGCTGGTCAAGAGCGCGCCTCAGTTCACTCGCTGGTTCGACGCTGTGTACGTGGATGAGAGCACCCAGTTCAAGACCGCCAGCGCCCAGCGCTCCAAGGCTCTGTACAAGGTTGTCCACAAGCTCCACGGCGGAATCCCCTACCGATTCATCCTGACAGGCACCCCGGCCTCCAACGGCGTTGGTGACCTGTACGGGCAGTTCGGCGTAATCGACCCGAGTATCCTGGGCAAGAACCTTGCCACCTTCCGGCGGGACTTCAAGTTCAAGAGCCGTCATGCCCCGTGGGGAGTTATCTGGGAGCCCGGAACCGAGACCGAGGATCTAGTGATGGAGCGCATCGCGCCTCACTCCATGCGCCTCGACTGCAACGACCATCTGGCTATGCCCGACCTCGTGAAGGTCAAGCGTGAAGTGACCCTGGGCCCGAAGGAGCGGAAGATCTACAAGAGCCTCGAAGACGACATGTTCGCAGAGGTAGACTCTGGCGAAGTGATGGCCGTCAATCCGGGCGTCCTGTCCGCCAAGTGTCGGCAAGTCGCGAATGGAGCCATCTACCTGTCCCCCACGGGGGAAGCCGAGACCGGAGAGACCCGCAAGGTCGAGTACCTTCACAATAAGAAGGCCGTCGAGCTGGGCAATCTCTGGGAAGAGCTGGGCAAGAAGCCGCTTCTGGTCGCTTACGAGTACAAGCATGACCTCACCGTCATCAAGCACTACATGAAGGAGCAGTTCAAGTTCGAGCCCCGGTACATTGGGGGCGGCTGCAGCACTGAGGAGGTCCAGGAGAGCATCGAGATGTGGAATGCTGGAGAGCTACCCATGCTCCTGGTCAACCCGCAGAGCGCCGCTCACGGCCTCAATCTCCAGGATGGCGGCTGCCACTTGGCTTGGTACTCACTGACGTGGAGCCTTGAGCACTATATACAATTGATCGGACGCCTCTGGCGACAAGGCCAGGAGCAGGGCGTCTTCGTCCACCACATCATCGCCAAGAATACCATCGACGAAGTGATGTGGCGGGCCATCGAGAACAAAAACACTACGCAGATGAGACTCCTAACCTACCTAAAGGAATACAGGAAATGACCAAGAAACGACTCTTCGAGCTGCAACAGGAGCTTCAGTCGGACGCCGACGAGGCCCTGCGAGTCCTGAACTGCCACTTCCCTGTCCACGTGACCATTGGGGCAAAGGATCACGACCCTGCGACCCAGGGGACGTTCCACCCTGAGTGGATTGAAGACAAGGGGATGATGCGGTCTCTGGTCGGCAAGATCAGTATCGAAGACTTCAGTAAGATGCCCAAAGACGATCTGGTCGAGATGCTCCTCCGGCACGTCCTTATTCACGAGCTGGGACACGTCCTGCAGCTGGGGATGTGGGAGCTAGAGGATCCCGACGAGGATGGGAATGAGAAGGAGCGGGACATCGACCATGACGCCGAGTTCGGAATCCACTTCGCCCGTGTGTACTCCCAGATCATGGAGCACGGGAAAGGAAAAATCGATTTGCCCGCCGCTTATGCGGATTTGGGCTTGACAAGTGAAGCACGAGATGGTATTATAGACCAACTAGCCGCTGCCATCGCAGTGGACGAGGAGGAATTCGATGCGGAGTAAAGCTGACGTAGTGGTGATCCTGGGAGCCGCCGGGGCCGGTAAGGACACGGCCGCTGAGGCCCTGATCCAGGAGTTGGGTTCATGGGACACCTTCCAGAACCTGAAGTTCGCCGCGCCCTTGAAGGACATGTGTGCGAACCTCTTCGGCTGGGACCGCGTCCGTCTGGACACAGACCTGGAGTACAAGGAGTCCAAGGCGATGTTCCCTGATGGCTCCGCGTGCATGTCTGTAGCCGGTGAGACCCAAACCCGCCGCCAGATCCTACAGCGCCTGGGGACGGATATCTTCCGGAACCAAGTCAACGATAGCATCTGGCTCCAGGCCGCTCTTGTAGAGGCCGAAGCAAGCGGTGGAGTTGACGTGTTCGTAGCGACAGATTGCCGGTTCAATAACGAACTGGAGTTCATCCAGAACAATTTCCACAATGTGCTCGTCATCCGCGTAGAGCGGGAAGGCGCTGGGGGCGGAACGGCCGCTTCAGCACACATCTCGGAGCGACAAGCTCTGGAGATGCCAGTCGATGTAACGATCTCCGCCAAGGCTGGCGAGATCAAGGATCTGCAGTGTAGGGTAGTAGCTGTGGTCAAGGAATGGAGACAGTCCCGATGAGCAACGAAGCCCTGAAGAGTGATATCCTGAAGCACGAGGCGGACATTCGCCGCATACGTGCCAAGCTGTACGATTCGGTTGCCAACACGGGCAAGCACTCCGATCGCTCCTTGCTCCTCCAGAGGGAGATTGACGGTCTTGAGCGACGCATCCAGGCCGCAGTGGTCCGGAGTTCCGGATGAGCGACTACAAACACCCCCTGCAGTTCCGCATTCAGTTGGCGGGCCTCAGGGCAGTCGTAGCTGGGTACCTCGTGTACAAGCAGGTCAAGACGGCCACCAACCGCGCCCTATCCGCAAGTGGACAACGCAAGGCCTTCTTGCGATCATGAGCGCGATAGGCACATTCCTCCTGTGGGTGCTGGGCATAGTCCTGGATCCCGGGTCGGCCAAGTCATGCGTGGTGGAGCGATCGGGCTACGAGCTTTGCGTTGGGGGCGGGAACCCCGTCCCGCTAGGTCTAGACAAGGAATACTTCCCTGTCACTGGCACCGACGTAGCTGTGACCGTACAACGTAAATTCTAGGCTCTGTGTTGCCCTGTAAGCAATTCTTTTAGGCGTACCCTACCGGTAGGCCCCACTATACTCTTAGGAGATCCTATGTCATCCCATTGGCCATCCCATCCGAACCAGATCCTCGAAGCGCTCGAATCTTACCTTGAGTCCAAGAGCGGGCATCTTGTCGGTGAAGGATTCAACACGGCCTCATGGTACGAGGAGTGCGAGCAGTTCGGATTCGCACCCTCCCTGAAGCTGATCCGCATGGCTGAGGTTGCTTTCACTACGTTGTGCCCCGGCCACGACGACGCTAAGCTGTACGCCCGCATGCACGACCGGGCCCAGAAGTTCTGCGAGAACGAGGTGGACGAGCTGACCAAGCAGATCACCCAACTGTGCCTGGAGTCCAACCGGATCCAGGACGAAGACGAGGCTCGCGTCCGGCACGATTCGGACAACTGGGAGGACCAAGCTGCCCCATCCACGCGCCTGGAGATCCTGGAGCTTTACATCCAGATGCTTGAAGCCGAACAGGACGAGTTGCTCGGAGCGCTCCAGCACGAGTAATCTAGCCGCAGGCACAAAAAAAAGGCCCACACCGTCCCCTAAGGGATAGTGTGGGCCTTTTGTGTTATTGGAGCTGGGGGGCAACGTGCCCCCCAGCTCTACGGGTCCTGGGACAAACCCCCGAATGTCCCAGGGCCGTCCATTACTTTGTCTTGCCAATTATTTTCTCGAAAGTCCGCATGCCGCCAAGTCCCAACATCGCTGTGACCAGAGAGGTCATGGATTCGAGGGGGAGCTGCGGTCCGGGGGTGCCGGTCCACCACTGGAAAAGTGGGTTGATAACGAATGCGAGTGCGAGCCCAGTGCCACATACCCAGCCGATGGCGGGACGCCATCCAGCTACGAATACGCTGCGGTGAGTCGCTTCGGCCTTGTTCAGTTCGACCTGTGCTAGGCCGGGGTTCAGGGCCAGCTGGGCCAGAATGGCCTTCTTGTCCAAGCGCTCCTCGTCTGAGGTGAATAGCTGATCGATGACGTTTCCGATCACTTCCACTGCGGGTACCGCGCCTGCAATTGCTAGAGGTATCATGGTTACTCCTTTATCTCAAAGTGAGGGTAATCGCGGAAGCGTTCATCCCGCATTCTCTCGTCTTGGTCCCAATCACCGCCCCAGCGTATGATGTTCCCATATCCAAGATCATGCGACACCGCCCGGATTATTCCGGCCAGATAGACGAACGCTTCCGTGTCTGACCAGTCAATTGGATAGGGTGCAATGTCTACCGCTTGACTGGGGGTTGTGTTGTGCTTGCTCTGCCCGAATCGGGCCTTGCTGTGGCCTTCGATGAAAGCTCGGTTTTGCGCAAGCCGTCCTCTGTGTCCACACAGTATCGTAAAGTCTGTGATCTCGATGGCCGTACTCAGTACCTCTTGCAAACGAGCGTCACAAGTTCCTAGCCTCGCGAGAGATGTTGCTCCAAACCGTGCCATCGGGATCACTTCCTTACTGGTTACGTCATTGTCCTGACCCAGTTGAGCGCGAGGCCCACCAGATTAACCAGTCCAAACCCCACCGCAATGGTGGTGTTCAGTCTAGTCTTCAGGGTTGAGAGGGCTAGACCCTGCTCCGCAACCTTATCCTGAAGCAAAGCAACTGAATGCTTCACGTTCGCGAGGTTGTGGCGGGTGTGTGCTATGCTGGAAGAAAGCTCTCCCATCTCTCGGTCGGTAACCCCATGCTTGTGCTTGTTGGCTGCCATAGGGGTGGTCCCTCCTTTTAGAGCTGCACCCCTCATCGGAGATATAATGAGGGGCAGGGTTACCCGGGGCCACAAGGACCCCGGGGTGTTCATCTATCCTAGATTGGATCCTGTGCCCAAGCAGTAAACAGTCGCTCGGGTTGTGCCAAGGCTGCCTGAGTGTCTGACGGGTTAGAAGTGTCCGTCTTGCTCAGTACGACCTTACATGGTATATCCGTGGTCGTTCCAGACCCAGGAGTCGGGACTGCGGCTTGGTTCCCATACGCCGTTCTAAGATCTGCGTATAGGGCCGTTACCGTTCCTACTCCATCTACTACGGTCTGGGAGTCCCAAAGGAGCCATCCCCCGTTTCTGAAGAAGTAGAAAGAGCACAGCACTTGTACATTAGCAGCGTCAATGGACCCACCAGACTCGTCCTGTGTTAGGACGGTAAGTGCGTCCGTACCCTGATCCACCCAAGTAACTACTAGGTCATCAAAGTCCGTATTGACTCCATGGCTCAGTGCGCCATGGTTGCCCTGGACGGCGACGTCAGAAGGCCGTAGAGGCCTCTGGTACCGTCGTAGGTCTGAAGAGGGCAAGGTGACTGGTGTAGCAAGGTTTATGTCGAGGACATCGCCTAGGCCACGAGTGATGTGCTTGAACGTATACGCTGTGTTCTCATCAAGCTCATCGGTACCAATGGGCTTTTCTGCCCCAGACAGGAACCATACGGTCTCTTCCTGGGTGTGGTCCACAATGTCCGTATCAAACATACCACGGTAGATGCCCGTGAGACCGGCGAATGCCAAGCTCTGGTCCCCATTGTACTGGGCTCCACCCTGCTCAACGTCCTGAACAGTCTGGCTGGGATCGAGTCCGTCACCGCCACCGTTCGCGTCGAAGGGCGTGGTGTCCATGGTAGTGAATGCTATGAACTCCTCGCCTACTTTGCAAAGGCCAGCGCCAGTGGATCGAATCTCTTCGATTGACTGGTTGGTGATGGATCGGCCATCACTGTAGGAGGCCAGACCCAGTAGGGGCAGGCGTTCCGGTTGCGTAGTGATGTCACGTAGCCACCGGAACCAAGCTGCATTCGGATCAGATGCGTCTTCCGGCTCGTTAAAGATGAGGGCGGTCTGAGAACCTAGACCATCAAGCTTTCCAGTGGCAGTCTTGGTTAGCGCGGCTACATGGCTGGGGTAGAAGGTACCACTCTTGGTGCATAGCCATACGCCTGAGCCTATTGGAGGAGCGCCGCCATTCGTGGAGACGTATCCTGGGAAGCTAGGCTTCTCGCCTGGGGTGGACACCCCAAGTGCGTCAGTGTACTGACGGTCCCAATTGTCATAGTGGTTAGTAAACACACCCTGACCTAGGTTCTCGTCAACGCCGACAACCCAATGGGTGCCTACCGATATGTCATGCTGGAAGATGCGCTGGTCAGATGCAAAAGGTAGACCAGCGTAGTCGCCTACGTTGTCCGTATCTGTGTCACCAAAAGGTACCGCCCAGCTTTTCGCGTGTTCGGCACCAGCCGCATACTGAGGTGCTTGGCAGTATGCTGAGTTAGAGGGTAGTCCAACAGTAAGGTGAGTATCAGATTCAGCCACGAGAGGATTACCTGTTCTCCAGGGCTGTCCAGTAGCCGTATTTACTGGCCTACCATCTCCTTGGAACAGAGCAGTTACCGCTACACCAGTCATGCCGATGTAGTCAGTGACGTAATCATAATCCCCAAAGCCTGCATTGAGCCTAGCCACCTTGAACTGGTCATTGTTGTCCAGGCCACGAGTAACTTCATGGAAGGACCGGACCGGGGCAGTGCTGGACTCGTCAGTTATTTGGGTTCTCTCGTAGGCCGTGAGACCTCGTACCTGTGATATGTCCGCGGGCTCGACGCCAGTGGATGGGCTACTGTCCTCACGGTCGTTGGTTCCTGAGGGGGCGTGGATGTACAGTGGATTAGCATACACATCCTGGACGCCACTTAGGGTCACGTTGGTGTTACCGGCATTGCCGATGTTCACTTCGGTGATCCGTACGGGCATGTCTTCGATCTGATAGTCCAGGTCTGTAACGAGAACCACGTCGCCCGGCTTGATGAACTCACCATCCCGGTTAACGTCGAAGGTCATTCGGACCAGCGGGTATCCCACTTCGTTCAGGAGTCGCTGAGCCAGGACCGCTGCAGTACGCTGGGTGCGTGCGCCAGGGTACTTCTTGGTTATCTGGTTCTGCTGGCCACTTTGCATCTGGATGTTGCCCATGTCATGGGCAGGCGCTACTGTCTCAATGAAGTCGTTCTCCCAGTCCACGTACTTGACGTGAACGGTGTTATTAGTGTCAGACCAAGCGCCCCGTTCGAGGCTCTTGAATTTGATGATGTTGTCCCTGGTGAATACGGGGAGGGTCGCTACGTCGTAGTCATTCCGAATGAGCTTGAATGTAAGGAGGCCCTGTTGGTCTTGAAACAGAACGCCATTAGTGTGCTCAAGGATGTCCTCGACTATGCTCTTGGCTTCAACAGTGTGCTGAAGGAGATAACTAAACCCTAAGCCTTCGCCATATAGGGTCTCAGCCGCGGCCACAAAAGATGGTGTGTCCACGTCCGCTGGGCTCAGGCCCAAACCAAAGTCTACGTCTGTCAGGATCTCGTACAACGCGTTCATAGCGTTGCAGTCCCCCTGCCCGCCGTTCTGCAATTCTACGTTAAGACGTACTTGGTGTTCAGGGAGGAATAGTGGGTTCGGGTACCTATGTACTGTGAAGTCCCAGGCCTCAATTCATGGCCGCTCCTGCGCCCTGTCCGCGAAGTACTATTGTGGCCAGCCCTGCGTATCCTGGAAGTATGTCCGCGTTGGTCGGGGACGTGCTTCGTTCCAATGCCCCTACAACATACGGGTCAAACGCTGGGTTGTCGTGGCCCGCGTAGAACACCATGGCCCCATTTAGCCCTCCACCTTGCTTGTACCCTCCGTGCATGTAGGGCTCATATATACGATGGACGTTGCCGCTAGTCAGGCCGGGCACCCGGGTGTTTGACAGTCCCGTCTGAGGGACTCCGTCCAGGCCAGATTCCATGATGACTTTTTTGCCTACACGGACCTCAGAGATCGCGTCGAGGGGTCCTAGGCACAAAGCGAACTGCAGGCCCGCGAAGTACTCGTGCCCGACGAGCTGGTTGGAGCTACCAAAGAAACTGGTTCGGACCTTGGTGTACAGGCCGACGGCCCTGAAGTCTCCATACCAGATTACGTTAGCGCCGGTTATGCGGTTAGTTCCCCAGACTGCGGGGATAGCTCTGTCTTCCTGCGCCGTGGGGAACTTGAAGTCATCCACGTTGCCGGGCTTGGCGTTCTGGATCTCAGGCTTGGGCATGAGGAGCTGGCCTACAACGAACAGCACAGCCGACAAGAGTACCATGTATAGAAAGCTCATGGGGGTTTTGCCTTCCTTTCTTTCCTAGCTACCGGCCCTTTATAAGGCCGTCTGCGAAGGGGTTTGTAGTGGGCACGAAGGGGAACCCACCGTAGTTTATGCGGTTGTTAAACTTGTTCAGGCATGTGTTTATGTCATGGAAGCATCCTGCGAAGAGCTTCATAGTAGACCCGGGGAACGCGTCGTCCAGGGGTACTGTGAGGAGGATGGTATGGGCCACATGGTCATAATGCGCTATGGTCCTGTGGAAGGTGCCTGTAGCCGTAGCCACCTCCATGTACCCTCCATCAAAGAACAGAGCATCCGTGGCGCAGCGCGTAGTTGCGGAGGGCGGGGATGTCTGGTTTCCAACAGTATCCAGTACCGTTAGGAGAAGTCGCGTAGTGTCCGTGCTGACAACATCCACAAAGGAGTGGAAGTCGTTACGGTCAACACCACACTGGGTGTCATACAGAACGTGGTTGCACGTCCAAGAGAACGTCCGCTTAGGGACAGACCGCTTGAGGCGGGAGGACAGACTTACCAGAATGATCTTGGCCGTGTCCGCCTCGAACCGAACTCCAGCAACTTCGCCGGAGAACAGGATTCGCCACTCGCCAGTTGGGTCGGTGGAGTGGCCGCGGAATATGGTTACCTTGTCTGGTAGGGGCGGCTCGCCAGTGAGGTACCGAAGGGCATACTCATGGTCCCGGGGGACAGTGACAGTGATCTTAGAGCCCGATGCGCCCTGCGCCAGCTTAGGGGCTGATCGCTTGATGGTCGAGGGGAGATACAGGTCACCGTCCTTCTCAACTGGCAGGGTGCCAGAGGTCAGGGCGGTACGGGCCGTTCCAAGCCTTTGTGAGAAGAGGTACAGCTCTACTGGCTGCGAACTCTCGGGGGATGTCTCTTGGGCTATATAGGTCATTGTTTACGAACTCCTATCAGCGCTGCCTTAGCGCTGGAGTATCCTTGCCCCGTATGGGTCAAGGTGAATTTGTCATTAGACAGACGCATCTCGTGAAGGAATGATATCCGCCTAACATCAGACGAGACGAAGGATATACCGAAAGGCTCCACTAGGGTTACAAAGTCTCCCTGGGTCTGTGCGACGAGGGACTCAATCTGCGCGTACCCCTTAGTTCCATCCTTAAGCTCTACCTGTAGGTTGTTGTACGGGCCTTCGGGCGAAGTATCCAGAGTGGATCCGTACCCTGGGGCGTTGTCGATGTAGAACGTATCTCCACCTACAGGGATGGTTTGCAGTGGTAGGATACTCATATCATCTCGGTTGGTAGGAACGTAGAAGGACTTCTGACGACCGCGAAACCCGAAGGCCATCTTGCGGAGGTTAGTCGTTTCTTCCCTCGTGTCCGCATGCCATGTCTTACCCGTAGAGTGGAGAGACTCTGAGTCCTGAAGGTAGGACATGTTGCCACTTTCAGAGCCAACGATCTTTGTGCCCAGGTCTATACCCTGGGTAGTCGAAGAGCCCTCCATGAAGTGGTCGTCATTGAAGACTGGTTTGCCCCGGAACTGTACGGGGTACACGGCCGATATGTCGTCCAGGGAGGTGGTCAGGGACCGAGAGTCCCACCGGATGTCCATGAAGGAGGTGTTGTTCCGGTGTCGCTGTATGGAGATCGCCTTATGTGCGTTGCACAAGTGCACAGGCACAACGTAGGATCCCGCGGGCCAGGGACTAGACACAGGGGAGGCCAGACTGATCGTAGACCCGGTCGAGCTACCTACACTCAAGACCTCATTGGTCTGCCAGTCAGTCCACAACATGATGTACCCATTGTCCCGGATGTCCAGGTTAAGTACTTGCTGGTCTAGTTGTACAGTGTCCCCGCCCACTACCATATCGTTCGTGAGCTTGGAGGACATGTGCCACATCCCAACTCCTACCTCATTGCCAGCGTTACCAGATACCATGGCTTGCGCCTTCTGGTACTGTCGCTCGTCTTGAGAGTTCAGGAAATACCTCATGCCAAAGCTTTGCCGGGACGTGGTTCGCTCTGCGGTCCTGGTCTCTTTGCCGCTCTTAGACATCATTACATTGGTGTTGTTTTCAATAGTCTCAGTGAGTCCTGTTTCCGGGATGAAAGGAAATACCACGGCTCGTCGTCCGGCGATGCGTATGGGGTACGTGGCCCTCAAGCTTGCGACGACAGGGCTTAGCGTTACGTCAATAAGTGCTGGGCCCTGGGCCGGTATGGTGTATGAAAAGGAATGGGAGGTGAGTGCTCCTACGTAGATAGGGGCCACATCCTCAAACAGATCTCCAGATCCCGTAACTTCCAAGACCACATCTTCGACCCCCTGGCCTTCTCGAAGAATTTGAATAAGGCTCTCATCAGTATTTCTCTGGGCGTTGTACAACTCGAACTGCTCTGTGTGGTCAGTGAGTACCGTTCCCAGGAGGTTGGTAGTGGGGAATGTGTGGATTACCTCGTAGAAGTCTAGACCGTAAGTGGAGTTCAGGATGTTTGATCTAACCTGGGTGGGAATGAACTTCCTCCATGTAGTTGCGGGGCCCCGTGTAGTCGCGGTCTGCTGTATCTGGTCAAACTGGATTCCGTCAACGGGAGGCAGGGTAAGAGAGGGGGTACGGAGTTCGCTAGGGTAGGGGTAGGTATTGGTCTTAAGGATCCGGTTTGGAAGGTCGGAGGTCGGAACCCCATCCGTGTTTATGCGGCTAGGGAATACTGCTCGGGTGCTGATGATGGTAGCCATGGGGCCCACCTCCTGGTAATGCTAGTTGTTTACGTACGCGAAGCCTTCGTATCCCGTAGATATATCGGGGTTGGTTCGGTACCGTGAGTACCCGTCCGCGGCGCCGCTGGGGAAGCCTGATGACGACCCCGTGTAGGTAGTAGGTATTGTTTCTGTGGCTGGGGCCCCACTTCGTCGTCCGGTTGGGAACGCGGAGAAGGAGGAAGCACCGATATCAAAAGAGTCTCCGGGGAGCAGAGACTCCATGCATACGTGCCGAACTCCGGGGACTAAGCCAACAGGAATGATCTTCGCAGAGACGCCTGGGAAGTATTGGCTGTTTAGGATGGCGTTCTGGTTCAGGTTCAGTACGGGAGTACCCGTGATGATACGCCCGGATACCGGATCTTTCCCGCATACCCACGCGCCATGGTTGTAACCGGCCCCTAGTCCGATGGTACGGATGGCCCAGTTTGTGTTAGCTACTCCTACCAAGGACCAATTCGTTATCAGGGAAGTGTCCAGGTCAATCTGGCCAGCGTTGGTACCCTTGGGGAAGTAAAAGAACTCTCTCGGGTCTCGTCCCACTGCCGGATGCCCCTCACCGGATAGAGGGTTCTTCCGGTAATCAACAATGTTGCTCTGTCGGTACGGACCAGAGCACCCCATGAACGAACCGAAGTTGTCTGGTGCCATCTCAGTGAGGTCAGACACTACTTGCCCGGTCCACCAGTGAGTGAACATGCCCGGGAAGATCTCTATGGCCATGTGGAAGTAGTCTTCCCCTCCCGCTGCGGGAGTGTCTCCAAAGAAAGTGTATCGGACGGTGTCACCATAGAACATGCTATTGTTGGAGCACAGGTACGCCAACTGAAGGCCAGCGAGAGTCGCCGAGGGGACCGTTGTATTCGGTCGCCCAACTTGGTCTGTTATACGAACAGCCCCGCTGACCGTTCCTGTGGCCATGCACCCTATGAGGCACTGCTCATCGGCTTGTGGGCCCTGCGTGTTCATGCCAAGCATAGAAGACCCGTCCCACATGAAGTTCATGCCGGACAGAGTGTGGTTCAGGGCTATGGATGTACCAGACCCATCGAAGCTGGCTCCGTTGTTGTACACCAATGTGTAGGTCCCGAGGGTGGAGGTGGTGAAGGTTTCTATAGCCGAAGACAGCTGTTGCCAGCTGCTTACTGATCCAGAAGATACGATTGCCATTGTAGGGGTTCCTTTGTTCTGAGACTTACGCCAGTTTGTAGACCATACGGAACCCTGAGATCCCGGTGTCAGCGTCCATCCACCGTCCACGTATGCAGAGGTGATCGACGCCATTGATGTTCAGTATGTCACCTTCGCCTACCGAGTTCCAAGAGGTGCAGTACACATCTCGAAGCTGGCCAGCGTCCCTGCGGAGAAGATAGGTGTTATCAGTCGCGCCGTTGACCTTAGAAGCCAGAGCTTGGCTGGTCTGGCTGGGCAGGGTTATGGGCATAACCGGAACCTGGGAGTCTCCCAGGCGAGGGGGAGCGTACGACCCTTGTACTGCGTACTGCGACGGGCCTACGAGATATAGAGGGTAGAGAGCAACGATCCCCGGCCTTGTGAAGGTAGATACATCATCTCGGATCCGATCCCACACGCCATCTTCGTTGAAGTAGAACGCTGCTATCTGGTTACTAGAGTTACTTCGGTACGAACCCGAGACCAGCTGGAGTGATGGTGTGTTAGCGTTCTGCGTAGTGTTGTCCGACCCGGCGTTAATCATGGGGTAGGGGGATTCTGTCTGAGTCCTATAGGAGTCAATGAGTCCGATGTATCCATACACCCATTCTCCTGACTGCAGGATAAGGGGCCTGATGCATCTGTTGTCCGCGAGTAGGTAGCCGTAGTATTCCACGTCGCGTATGCATCGGTGGTATACCATTGGGCCAGGGTTGGGGTGTCCGCCCTGACTGCCATCGCCCTGCTGGTACTCATACCCAGTAAACCCTTCGGAACACAGTGCCAAGTAGTCTATGGTGGTGCTAGTTGTGTAGTCCTGTACCGACAGTCGAATGAATATGTAATCCGCCGCGGAACCTACTCCAGCCGAATCAATGTGCAAGGGACGCAAGTTGAAGTTATGCTGGCTTGACCCTTCTGCAGAGGGTATGCCTTCTTCCCGCGTCAGGTTGGTTCCAGGAACCAGATACCCATTGTTGGGCTCCGGGTCGAACCACTGAGATCCAGGAGAGTTGGTAGCGGAGTTTGGGTTGTCCAGAGTATTGAATGTGATTACGTCGCCAGTGGAAGCAGCTACGGGGCCCTGACTTATGTTCAGGTACAGTAGGTCCGTGAACTTGATACCTTCCGGGAAGCCGGAGTCTCCTACGGCGGACATGTCGTACGTGGAGTTCAGTGTACCAGACACAGATCCAGAGATGCTCCACACGGTGGGAGTCAAGGCGGTCAAAGTCCAGGTCTGTCCACCAACACTAGGGCTCAGCATGGAGGTGTTGTTCTTCTTGGAAATGGTTGTGGCGCTACCTAGTGCCTCAGTGTTCTGCGAGGCTCGCTGCAGAGGGAGACGAGTCTCCGTGATCTCACCAGTGAAGGTGTCCGGATCCGTGGGGTATCCCAAGAGGTTCGGGTAGGTACCAGTCTCACCCGGCGCGTCAATATGGGCCTGCACCTTCACGAAGAACAGTCCGTTGCAGAGTGGGTCGATGAAACCCGACACCTCGACGAGGTCTCCCTCAACGAACCCATCGGTCAGGAACGTGGAGGAGGAACTCTCCAGGTAGGAGATTTCCATGGATGTGTCGGACCTAGTCTGGGTATACTCCGCGACGCCCCGGTAGGGCTCTCCACACCGAGTGTCAATGGCGTCAATGGAGAAACTGGTCAGAGGATTCACCAAAGTTACGGCCAGGGACGAGTAGTCCACCATGTCCGCCCCGTTCAGGAACTGCATCCATGTCCTAAAGTACCCATGTGCGCCAGTGATCTGCTTGCCCGCGACGGGAAGCCACCCATTTCGGGGCACGTAGCCTAGAGCTGTAGAGTCTGTTGAGAACACTGACATTATGATATCTCCCTAAGGATTTCGGGGTTGTTTTGCATGATGTTGAGGATAACTTCCTCGCCAGCCGCAGTCGCCATAGCGGCGGGGATGTCTGCGGGGTCTTGTACGTTTACTACAGTGGTGTTTACCACGGGGGCCATTCCGGCCGTCGCGGTTGCGTTCTTGATGGATCCGCCAGACGGGGGAACGAATAGCTCCGGGCCCTTCTCGCCAACCATGTATGCTTTGCCTGAGGCTACGGGTCCGCCAGTTGCTCGGCCCCATTCAGATACGTCAGCGCCCATGCTCTTACCGAGGGACTTAGCGAAGCCTCCGATAGAGCCCGCGCCTCCGCCGCCCAAGCCAGCTGCTGCCTGCAGCATCTTGACTATCATGAGCTTCAGGATGATCTTCTGGAGTTCCTTGATGATGGACAGTCCGAATGACTTGATGTCCATCTTGCCTGTGGTGGTGAACTCTACCAGTCCGTCGAGGGCGCCGTTGAACGCATCGCCTGCGATCTGGCCGAAGGCCTTGGCCGCTCCTCCCGCCATGTCGAAGTTGTCTGCCATTGCCTGTCCGAAAGATCCCAAGAAGGAGTCTGGCCCACCCAGTTCGTTTATTCCTTCCAGCTGTGTCGTGACTTTGCCCAGCTGCTCTTCTACGAGAGCCAAGTTAGCGACGTAGGATTCCCATCCTTCTGCAGTGCCATCACTCAAGAAGTGAGCCTGAAGAAGGGCAATCGCGTCCTGATACTCCCTGGTTGCTGCTACGAGAGGGTTGAGCTTGGCGGTCAGCCTGTCGTACGCTGTCATCTGCTTGGCGGTCAGAGTCAAAAGCTCGTTTGCCTTGTCCGGGGCGGCGTCAGGAGAGGCTACGCCCGCGCCTCCACCCAGGGTGGAGCCCATGCTACCGCCGGGAAGGAGATCAGTGAAGAACTGTCCGCCGGACATTGCCAGCTCGGCCAGCTTTTCCTTGGCGTATGCGGATCCCTTGTCGAACCCAGAGGTTATGCTGTCCATGATTCCGTCGGTTACGCCGGACATGGTTGCCTTGACGTCGTCCGCGGAGTAGGTGCCCAGCGACTTGAGGTTACGGTCGAAGGTCTCCTTCATGCTGAGGGCTCCGTCTGCCCCTCTTGCCATACCGCCGCTCATAGCGTCTGCGAATGTCTTCCAAGCAGCGTGAGCCCACTTAGCCCCGTTGACGATGGAGGATATGGCTGAAGCCGCCACGTCCTTCATTCCTTGCCAAGACACACCCATATTACTCAGGAGAAGTATTATCGCCCCGATGCTTGCGGCCACCGCTATAAAGGGAGCGTTAGCTACTATCCATGCTGATGCTGTTGCAAGGGAGGCCTTTATGGAGGCCCATTTTAGAGCGTTCATCGCGACGGATACAGCGCCTACTGCTACAGCCATGCCAGTGAATGTGGCCGAGACAAGAGCGAAGGACATGGACGCGACCTTGAAGGCAACGAGGGCCTTGATCCAGCCGTACGCCGCGTTGACGTATCCTGCCAGTTCGAGGGTACCGTCAGCCAGGGCGGTGTTGATTCCGACTGCCCATAGCTTCATGTCTTTGAGCATGTCTTTGAAGTTCTCGGTGAGGCCCGAGGTCTGTCCGAATTCGTCCAGGAACAGGTCCCACTCATTCTTCAGGGACTTCAGGAGCGCGTCGATGGGGAAGTTATACTTCTTGAACAGCTCTTCCAGCTTGGGTAGCTCTTTGCCGAAGGTGTCAACGAGTACCTTAGTGGTGATCTCGCCAGCTTCACCGAGGCGACGTAGGCTACCAATAGCAACCTTGCCCCACTTGCCCATCTCGGTCATACTGTCAGCAAGGATGGACGCCACGAGGGGAGTCTGCTCCAGTACCGAGTTAAGCTCCTGGCCGGACAACCTATTCGCTGCCATACCCTGTGCGAACTGGCGCCGTCGCGCCGGAAAGGGCGACTGCGGCGGTGAGGTTCTCTACGACCTTTACTACGGTCTCATCGCCGATGCCTGCAGCATCCTGCGCGATGGATACCCGCTGCATCACATCACCGATCTGTGACAGGGGCTGGTTCCATTTACGAGCGATCTTGATAGCGCTCTCCATACGAAAGTTGGCGCCTTCCTGGCTCTTTGCGAAGACGTTCGTCTGGTTCTTCAGGTTGGTGATCGTATCAATGGACTTACGCAGGGACTCGCCCATGCGAAGCGCTGTATAGCCTACGGCCAACATGGCCACGTTCATTCCTCGAAGCTGGCGGGTAACACTCTTCGCGCCAGTCGAGGTGATTGCTAGATGTAGTCTGTCTGTTGAGGTTGCCATTGTGTAGTCCCTCCAAGGACGTTACTATCTGATTTTCAGGTTCTTCAGGAGCCCCAGACCGGAAATGATCCCAAGGGCCTTTTGCAGAGCGGATTCTACAAACCCCGCGGGGGCCTTGGTAGATGATCCGCCATTAAGTCTTCCGATGTATCCGACTCCGTTTGTTATGTCTACGCGCTTGGCCGTGGCTCCGATGGCCTGCGCCCCGCGGGAATACGTGCTCCCCGCGCTGCTCTTGTCCGCTGTGGCCTCTGTGGTGTACCGAGGTCCAGTATTTCGTGTTGCCTCCCAGGACGACTGAGCGGCCCCTGTGAGGCGCGGAGTCTTCTCCGTCACTTCCCGTAGGAACTCCTTGCCGACGCGAGCTACGGCCACCTCAGCGTTCCTGGAGACGCCTTTCGCGTACATAGAGTACTTAGCCCCTATGACCTTTGCGTTGGTTCGTACTGGATTGCGGGCCATGTGGCTCCTTACCCGGGGGGAGCCCCTGAGGGCTCCCCGCGGGGACTACCATTTGGTAGGCTTTAGGTTGGATTCAGATCCGGCATCCTGCTTGGACTTCTTGTCAGACTCTTCGGCACAGAGTTCGACGTACCTTGAGTCCATAGCCATGATGACGTATACGAGGTCGTCGTACTGTACCTCATCGTCAAGTAGGCCATATCGTTCGGCGTACGTGTCGATTGCGGTCCAGGGGATGCGACCTACGCTCATCCCGTTAAGTGCGCATGTGCGGAGTAGCCAGAATATGTGTACGTAGCTGTCGAGGTGAGACCCCAGCTCGGGGGCTATCGCGTTGGCCGGGACTGGTACGCCCCGGTCTCGCGCTGCCTCAGCGATCTTGGATGCGTGAGCACCCCACTTCGTAGACCATTCCAGAAACCCCACTAGGATTTTGCCGTGTCTTCCCGCTCCTTCTTAGCGTAGTTGGCCCGTTTGGTGGCCTCTTCCCAGATCTCGCGTCGAAGCTCGGGAAGGTCGGTCAGGAGCTTGAAGATGTTGTCAGGCGTGCACTCCATCTCGTTTCCGTCGGCGTCGCCTACGTTGGACCAGTCAAGGATGAGGGTCTCAGCCATGACGCGGGTCTGTACGCCTTCGAGTACGCTCTCGTCCAGGTTGCCCGCGTTCATCGCGTGCTGGTGGGGACGAAGGGCCTCACCCATGGCGGCGGCGAACTTCTTGTTCGCTCCACCGGCTCGGGCCAGGAGGAAACTGATGGACACGTCGCCATCTTCGATAGTGAACAGGAAGCCTTTGGCCTCCGCTTCTTCGTTGGTATCAAACAGTGAATATAGGGACATGGGGGTTTGTCTCCGTTCGTATTATAGGGTGGACGGTAATAGGGGCCCCCCGTATGAGGGGCCCCTGTAGTGCTTGGCTTACGCGTTGAACTTGGTGATGTTCATGGTGGAGCCGGTGGTGGAGTTCAGGATAGCCTGGAAAGTGAGGTTCAACATTACGTCCTCATCCTTGCTTCCGACTTCCGGGGAACCTTCCGAGAACTTGATGCGGGAGAGATCGAACACGATGGTGTTTCCATCGTTGTCGTTGAAGTTGATGGAGAACGAAGACTCAGTGTTCGCTACAACTTTATCTGCCAGATCCTTGTTGTCGAAGTATGTGTTCAAGGTACCAGTTACCAGGAACTCACCAGAACCGATGGAGACCGCGCCCAGGGAGCCGATTGCATTCCGCTCTCGCAGATTGTTCTCGATCTCGATCGTTGCTTCCATCACGAAGTTAGATCCGTCGATGACGTTGCCGCCCTCAGAGATCTGGCCTACGTTGGAGGATGCGTTGAATACGCTGAACTGGCCAGACGCGGTTGCGTCAGTATCGGTCAGTCCAGATACGCGGGTGGTGGTGTATTGCTGCGTGGAGCCTGTGAACCCGAAGGAGCAAGATACGAGGGCCTTGGCCGCTGCGGTCAGGGAGAAAGTTCCCGGGACCATACCACGGAGGTATTCGTACAAGGGGGTGGCCTGTCCACCGAACGCGCGCTCCAAGGTGTAGGACTTCTGGTCTACGCCATTTACGAGCTTGTCGCCAGCTTCGATGACTACCGATGCGCCTGCAAGCTCAGTGGCTGCGGTTACGGATCGCTCTACCGGAATCACGGTGGAGGTCACGGTGCCGTTGACGCGAAGTACGCCATTGATGGAGGTGTCAGCGAATCCAGAAACGCGGATCCAGTCGCCCTGCACGAGACCCAAGGTGGTGAAGTCTTCGCCAGCGGTGGTGATCTCAGTAGCGGTTACTGCGATGTCCGTGGCTGCGATGTCCGCGGCTACGGTGTCTACCCAGCTGGACTGCATTACGCCTTCCAACAGTTCGTTGTGGATTTCGTACGCCAGCTCGGAATCGAACCCGCCAGCGGTAGAGCCGCCAACCAGTACGAGGTCGCTGACCTGTCGGTCGTCCCGGATCACTTCCGAAGTTACCGTCTCGGGCGTGAAGCCCAGGTCGGAAGCGGAGGTGAAGGGAACCGATTTGAAGTTGCCCGTTACCGGGGTCTCGCCGTATACGGTCTCTTCGATGATGCGCAATGATACTCTATTGGTATCCGACATTGTTGATCTCCTTAAGATACTCTGTCATAGGAAAAGCTAGTGACGACGTTCAGTTGCCAATACACGCCGTCAGAACCTAGCTCGTTAATTTGGGTGTCGCGGATGCGGACCCCTATGGTGTGGTCAGCGTCTTCCAGGGCATTCGCCATGGCCTCTGCCAGTGTTCGGATGGTGTCGGTGCTGCTGCCCTGAGGGCAGAAGATCTGCACGTACACGTCGGCGAATCGCCGGTTGACTTTGCTTCCGTTTCCCGCGCTTCCAATAGAAGCCCGTTCCGAGAAGGTGTGCCGAACCACCGTCCGTCCAAAGATCGCCGGTACATCCGGCCGATCCGCGCCTTTGTTGTCGTAGAACAATTCCGCGCCGTTCGCATTTGCGTCCCAGGTGGTCTTCACCAGGGCAAGAACTGCGTCCTGCGCTTCGATCTGATTAGTTGCGTCTGCCATTAGTTACCCACCTTCAGGATGTAGTAGAAGGGTGTGTTGCCCGGTTGCTCGACGCCTACCTGTTTAACCTCCCAGGTGGTGTCTCCGTCAACGATCTTGTCCTCAATGGTGGGGGCCTTACTCAGACCCTTGGCCGCGATCATGATGATCGAGGTGTCAGACTCGACCGGGGACAGAACCAAGCGAGATACTGCGGACAGTCTGGCCTGTAGGTCCCTAGCGTTGTCGCTGGAGAACACTCCGTAGGTCGTAACGAAGCTGGAGGTCGTCGTATCCGATGCGTCGCCCCAGGGCTTGTCAGAGTCGCCCAGAACCGTGGTGTCCGTCTGGATCTTAATGAGCCGCCCGTTCTTCTGGATCAAAGTCTTCGCTGTATCTTCCAAGCTCATCGTATGACCCCTCCTCCCGTGCTTCGCAGGAAGGTGCTGCGCAGGACGATCCTGTCAGCGGTGGGGTACGTCTTGGTTACTTGCAAGCCTCTGCCAGTGTCGTAGTGTACTTCGGTCTCCAAGGATCCGACCTTCTCACGGCTGTAGCTTGTGGACCGCGGGTCGCTCTGGTCCGGGGTGGTGGACAGGGACACATTGCCCGTTCCGTCTCCCAGTACCTGTAGGGCGTACTCGCAAGTGGCGTTCGATATCTCGACAGGGACTGTCTCAGATACGTCCGTTCCGTTCCGATCATATAGCTCAAACCGGGGGAACTGGAGGCTCTGTGGGTCCGTGTCGTCGAAGATGATGGACTTGAATACCCATCGCTCGTCGATGTACTGGGTGGCGCGGATGAGTGCTACACACTGGTCGCTTACATCGGCGTCGGCCCAGAGGTCATTCCCGCGAAGCCGATGGTACTCAGTGGCTTCGTCGAGATCAATGTACGTGTTGGCGTCGAACAGGCCGGTGCCGTCCTCGACTACCAAGTCGGTTGCTGTTAGACTCATTGGATTAGGTCCTTCACGATGGTAACCTGACCGAAGAGCACCGTGGATACGATGCCCGCTTGAGTCAGTTCTAGTTCATGGTAGAATTCGCCAGCGAGTGCTGCCGTGTCCGCCGGGTCTAGCGTGATGGTCACGATGCCGGAGGCGGGCGTGGTTATCACAATGTCGCCGGGAGTACTGGTAACCGTACTGATCCATTCCCATATAGCGGTGCCATCTGTGACAGGCGGCACTTCGACTCCCGATGGTCCCGTCCCCGTGGCTGCGGAGGTTCCATCAGGGAAAGACGCGCAGAGCCAGTTCTGGCCGTTCGCGATTACCTCGTCGTTTAGGCTGTATAGAGTGGAGGGTTCCCAAGTGTCCGCGGGCGTGGAGGCCTCTGTAGTCTTAGAAAGTACCGAGGTGCCCTTGGGGGCCACGGAGTCTGCGGCCTTCTTGGACAGTGCCCAGATGAACTCTGCGCCCGTCAAGTTCAGGGGAGTCCCGGCTTCATTGTTCACGGTGACCACGAGGTTCCGTGTGTCTCCCGAGTGTAGGGATATGTCGTTCTGCGTTCCGATAGCCATCCGGGTATCCTTTCAGGGGGTAGAGGGTAGGGGGCCCGCGAGGAGCCCCCTAGGATTCTAGCATTTGTCAGTGGTGATCTCTTCCGTAGTGTGGGTCTGGCCGGTCAAGGTATCCGATGCGGGCACGGTGGCCTGCAGGGTCTCGACTGTCCCGGTAGAACCGGTCAGCTGCTCGGTGTCCGAGAAGCGTGCGGTCAGGAGGATTGGCCCCTCCAGCCCGGCTAGGAGGGACTCGTTGGAGTCCGGTCCAGCGGCCACGAGGGCCTCCGAGGTTACCGTGGTTGCGGTTAGATCCGTGTCGTCCGCCTGGGTACCAGTCAGTGCTTCCGTGGTGCTAGTGGAAGCTGAGAGGGTCTCCGTCAGGAGGACTTGAGCGGTCAGTAGGTCCACGTGGACCCGTGTACCGACCATGGAGAGAACGCAGGCACTGGGGATGAACTCCACAGTGGCGTCGGAGGAGGCGTTGACCTCAATGTTCCCGACTGCTATCCCGTCCCGAATGATCTGGGCCAGGGAAGGCGTTATCTCAATCTCTACTGTTCCGCCCGTTGCCTCAAGGGAGGCGATGATCTGGGCCAGGACGGATGCAGTGTGCTCTATGGAAGCGTCTATCTCACCACCGAGTGTGGCGTTGATGCTACTGGATAGGTCGTGCACCACAGTTGAATCCACGTCGCCGCCGAGGGCAGCGTTGGGGGATCCAGTGAGATCGTGCACCACAGTCGGGTCAGCCTCGCCGCCGAGGGCAGCGTTGGGCGTAGCCGAGGAGTCGTGCTCTATCGTGGGGTCCGCCTCAAGACCCTTGAGGGCCTGGAGGGTTCCGGCGAGGTCGTGCACCACAGTCGGGTCAGCCCCGCCGCCGAAGGCAGCGTTGAGCGAGCTAGTGAGATCATGCTCGACTGTTGAATCCACGTCGCCGCCGAAGGCAGCGTTCAGGGATCCAGTGAGATCATGCTCGACTGTTGAATCCACATCGCCGCCGAAGGCAGCGTTAGGAGATCCAGTTAGATCGTGCTCGACTGTTGAATCCACGTCGCCGCCGAAGGCAGCGTTAGGAGATCCAGTTAGGTCGTGCACCACAGTCGGGTCCGCGGCTCCTGCGAGCAGGGCGTTGGGTTGCGATATGTGGTTATAGAACCTAAAGGAGTCGAGCTGGATCCGGTAACTTGTACCAGGGTACCCAGTGTTAGGGTAGTAGTGGGGCAGAGTGGCGTATTGACCAACTGTGAGTCCCCGTACCAATATTCTACTTACTTGCTGGGAGGGTACCCATTTTGCATGTGAGGTTAGGTCGTACTGATACGTCCACCAGCCATCCCCTTCGTCTATGGAGATAGTTGGATACGCCTCTACATTGAATTGGTAGTTTAGGCCTACGAACTCAATGTCAATCCTAGTCTCTATTGAATAGTCAGGTCCCGCCAGTGGCGTGCCGTCGAATCCAACGAACCGTCTGCGCTGCTCGGCCCAGTTCGCGTCTTCCGCGAAAAGTACTATAGGGTCTGGCAGGGCGGCTTGAAGTATCAGGTATGGGAAGTTAGGAACGCCGCTGGATCCGCCAGATGACTGGTATGATCCCAGTCCACCGCCGAATACGCCGCCGGAATATATCCCGTTGGCGAACACCATTCCGTTCGCTTTCCATCCCTTAGTGATCTCGTCCTCAGTGGCCCCTGCATCGATCGTGCCTTCCCAGTCCTGTAGGTACTCGTCCCGGGTTGCTCGAATTCGAATTGAAGGAACCTTTATGCTTGAGCTAAATACTAGGCCGCCCGACGTTATCGAATCATGGTCCACAGAAGCAGTGGCCTCTGCCCGGCGTATTGCCGACAGGGTTGCTACGGAGTTTATGAAGATGGCCGGATCTACAGAATTGGTGCCCGATTGTACCCATTGACCATTCGCGTATACCAAGAACTCTATCGAAGAGTCCACGTCGCCGTTGAAGGCCGTGTTCAGAGATCCTAGGAGATCATGTGTTACCGTCGGGTCCGCTCCGCCGCCGAGGGCAGCGTTGAGCGAGCTAGTGAGATCATGTACTATCTCCGCGTCCACCGTGCCGCCAAGGGCAGCTACGAGGGATG
>LWDU01000388.1_pt1 | contig 23088 bp, 17 predicted proteins | sample 727161 | NCBI WGS metagenome assembly LWDU01 (sample SAMN04566230, study PRJNA314399) | hydrothermal vent metagenome | isolation source: deep sea hydrothermal plume seawater | place: Mexico: Gulf of California, Guaymas Basin | collected 2004-07-11
CTGTGGAAGTTTGTTCTGTGACAATATTAGGTGCCGAAGTAAGAACCTCATCAACGGGTTCAATTTTAGTAATATAGATACTACCGCCAGTCTGTTGCTCATTGCCTGCTGTCAATTCAAGTGGATTCCAGTGAATAGTTAAGTTATGCCAGTGAAGTCCTTCTGCTGATTGCTCTACTTGTGATACATAATATTTGGACGGATCTTGAATCGGATCTTCAATACCTCCTCTAAGCCAAGTAGTAGAAGATTCTACATAAAATACATCATTCGGATCATCCCATTTAACTACGTATTCGTGAAAGTGAGCGCCCTCTATTGAATCGTAAATAGTAACAGAATCTACGAGTCCATCTATTAGTTGCATTCCTTGTGCAATTGTTATTCCGTTTGCGTATGCTATTTCATTATTCCAGGCAAATGGCCCAACGAGTGTGTTATTATGAAAGTGTGGGTGAGAACCTCCAGGATATGGAAAACCAGGAGAACCGAATGCTGGCAAATGCACCATTGATTCATTGAAGCCGGACACACTAGAAACACTTTGGACGTTTGTTGGATGTGCGTGAGTACGCGGATCTTCCAAATAAAACTGAGCACCATCAGGCGATGACCATTTTTCTATATCTTGTGCAACGAATACAAGAAAATTAGGATCGTATGTCACTTTAACCGCGTGATAATGGTCTCCTGTTGCAATACTTGAATATAATATAACTTCAGAAAGATCATCGTTAATCAAATCTGTTGTTTGAGTATCAGTTAATGGTAATGATTGTCGCCCTGCATAAGCACCAATTGTGTCTAGATATGTTTCATTAAATGAGTGTAGATGGTCAACTTCTGATCCCTGAAGTTCATCCCAATCGTGTGCAACAGATAACGTAATATCTGGTGCAGTATAGAGAGGAGTACCATTCCATCCTAAATGAGTAACAATACCATTAACTGTTAGAGTATGTTCGTGTGTTTTGTTAACTTCAGCAACAGGAATCCATTCACCAGTCCCCGAATCATATAATTCTTCTACTTCATCAGCGGCAAATTGTTGTGTAGCAATATTCCAAGTAATTTTATATTTGTGATAATGAAGGTGTTGTCCAGAATTTACTAGGGAACAAAAAATTATTTTTTGATTCATTACTCCATTAGCTAATTGTTCTGCTTCTATTCGTGTAATCGGTACCGCAATTCTATCTGTATTAGGTCCAAATGTATCAAGTCCAGAACCGTCAAAATAATGAATATGAGGATCTTCCCCATATTCGTGAGCGCCTAATATCTCTACAATTGGTGCCGATTCAATATAGGTCCAGACATCATCTTCGTCTACTTGTGGCTGCCAAGGAGTATCAGCACCAATATCATATGGTTCCCACGTGTCAGTTTCTTCATTATAATGCCAACCTGAAGAAGAGCCGATTAGAATCTCTTCATCAAATGATGGTATCCAATAAGTTGTTACTGGATGCAGGTGAGATATTGGATCATTATAAGTCCATACTGGATAGAACGAATCCCATACAGTCATTTCAATATCTGATACCTCTGTAGCCGCAAATGCTGTTGCTACCGGATCATATGTTACTTCATATCCGTGAACGTGAGCCATCTCACTCGCTGGTATCTGACTTTGTGCAGGTGTCTCTGTCGCCGAATCGAAAGTTTCGGTTAATTTGTATATAGAGGTATTGTTTATTCCAGTCCCTTGATAAGTGTTAATACCAATACGAGTAGAGAGATAGATTTCTCCATCTGTATCTATTCCCATAGTTAGTAATGACATATCGTGAGTTGTAAGGGTTACTATCTCAGAAACTGGGTCCCAGAATGAAAGAGATTTTCTTGCCCATCCTGTCTCACCTGAAATAATTGGGTTCCATTCGTTTCCTCTACTTGAGAAAGTATAGTTATAAGGTGTCCAAATACCTCCTGAGGCGTTTTCACAATCTGCTTGATTTGTATACAACTGCCAGTAATTTTGACCACCACTACAAGCTCCTGCGGCTACACATCCAGCTGGATCATCGTCCCAAGCTGGATCCGGACAATCACCTTCATTAAGACAACCAGCGGCATTATTATCATATTGAGACCGAGGTCCGTATTGAGGATGTGTACAAGTACCAAATCCACCTGGGTCGCCATATGAAACAAAATTAAATACATCGTGATTTTCTAGATTTGTTTGACTAACTAAGGCCCATTGATTAAAAGTACCATTCCACATAATCTCAAATGTATGTGTATAATATGTTGCGTGAGTGTTATCACTTTGAACTACAAAAACAGTGGAACCAGGAATCTCTTTTAAACTTGTTACCTGTGCAGGAGTCAATTCGCAAGTATGACTGTGGTTAGCTCCATTAACAGCATTAGGAGTTATAGTGAAAAATGCCATCATTCCCGTTGGATCCTCTTCTAGAGAATATATGTGTCCAGTAGTACCAGCCCAACCTGTACTCCAATCACCAAATATATACTTGCCTTCCATACCAGTCAATAGTGAGCCTCGATATACGAAACCACTCAAGATACTGATACCAATTCCGTGTGAATATTCGTGAATAGGATGTTTCAAATCATTCATAAACTCATTTGTATTTGCATACTGTAAGTTAAGTGCGATTTGATCAATGATTGCTTGGTCTTGCTCGTAGTTATGATATCCTTCAATTACTCTCCAACCATAGTTTCCACCTTTTTCTATGATGTTAATTTCTTCCCACATATTTTGTCCAACATCAGCACACCATAATTGTGCAGTAGCAGGATCAAAAGAGAATCTCCAAGGGTTACGTAACCCGTAAGCCCATATCTCTTCTCTGAAATATACTAACCCAGTATCTCCGTATAGTCTCGGAGTCTCTTTGAATGGATTATCTGGTGGAATTGTATATGGTGTTCCAGCGACAGCATCTGGTTCTGGGTCTATTCTAAGAATAGCGCCTAGAAGATTAGATGGATTCTGAGCATTACCATAAAGACCGTGTCCACCGTGTCCTTCACTTCCGGAAGTATCTCCTGCTGATCCACCATCACCCATTCCAATATATAACATATTATCTGGACCAATACATAGTTCACCTCCATTATGATTCATATCTGGCTGAGGAATTTCAAGTAGAATTCTTTCAGTCGCTATATCTACAGTAGCCGCATTCGGGTCCGCAGTAAATTCAGAAATAACAGTAGTCGAAAGAGGATATCCATAATTACCAGTAGCTGGTCCTTGTTCTGTCATATAATAAACATAGAACTTACCACTCACCGCGTAGTCAGGAGCAAATGCAAGACCTAAGCAACCTCGTTCATCATAATTTCCAAATCCTCCTAATCCGATAACGTGTTGGATAGAAGTTAAGTCAAAAAATAATTCTACTACGCCCGTTGTTGTGTGGAGTAGATTGATAATTCCCCTCTGTTCTACAATAGCTATTTTGTCTACGTCCATCGGATATGCTTCGATTGTCGCAATATCTGTCACTTGATCACTTACAAGAACATCACCCATTAAATCGCCTGTAGTACCAGAACCAGGAACTTGCTGAATAAAATTACTTGAATATAATTCAACAAAATCAACATTTGGATTTAATGTCGGACTCCATATCTGATTATGTTGAAATGTAAATGAAGGCTCGCTTAAATGTGCTTGTATTACGGAATCATCAATTGATTGAAATACATTCTGAGGCCAGGTGTTACCTGCATAGTCACTTCCTCCCATAATATTTTCATCAACACCTAATTCTGGTTGAAAGTTGTAACATACCCAAGTCGTATTTGGAGTATAAACAAATCCGTGAGTTAATGCGTTGCCTTGAAAATCTGTTTGATTTTCCCAATCAGAATCATACGTAACTGTATATTGGTGATAGTGGCTTGTCAGCGATCCATCTCCGTGTTCTATAGTGCCGCCTTGAAAAACACCTTCTCCATCCACGTTAGGATGCCGATCATCAAGTTTACCAACATTATCATATAGAACTACAGACGCTATTGTTCCGTCAATTAAGTCTCTTGCTTCTTGTCTTCGGAGACAATTTGAAGTACGTCCTCTCTGATCATCAACAACTTGCCCTTCCTCGAAAAAGTGAACGTGATTTGTGGCTTCTGGTAAGAAAGCCGCATCGTGTTTATCAGCATTAAATTTTGGAATCTCAAAAGCAGTCCCATCTATTAATGCTCTTGCTTGAGGGTAAGATAACCCTGCAGTATTTGCCGTCCTACCGTGGACAACGAGATTCATAATATCGACTGGAGGATCCTCAAATTCGTGTACGTGAAAAGCGGCAGATCCAACTGATATTTCTGGTAATGTAAGTCCTTTAGTTACATTCGTAAGAACTAGAGGAGCGAATCCATTCTTACGTCCGTGAGAGTGTATAAATTCTCCTTCTTCAAATGCCTGCATTTCTACAGAATCAATAACATCATTAGTTGTGCCATAAATCTTTGAAACGATTGTATCCTCTCTATGCGCCTCAAAATGACCATATGATTTCTCGACGGCATATTCTGCCTCTGGCATAAATGATTCGACCCATTCAACCATTCTACGAAGTGCTTTAGAAACTATCAATTCCCAAACTTCACAGGAAATCATTCGTCCATCTACTGCATTATATAAGTCATCTCTAATAATTAATTCACTTACACTTGGCGGAAACTCTGTAATTGGAAGAACTTTAAGATGCTGGAGAAATTCAAGCGTCAACTTTTCCGGGAAAGCGTCCAGCTGTATCTTCATCTCATCATTGAGCCAAGAAATTGTATATAATTTTTCTTTGAGGTCTGCCCCAATTTGTCCGGCATCTACATCAAAGAAAATAGATAAGTGATCTCCTGGATCAGCCCATCCAGCTGGTTCAATTAGTGCAGAATGAGACTCAAGGTTACTCAGTATCTCAAGAACATACTCTTCAAATCCTTTTTCAAGGAATACTCCAAATCCAATATGAGCGTGTCCGAGAGTACCGTGTTGTTCTGTTTCTTGATCCCATATATCGATACCAACATCGAGATAAGAGAATATAGTAATAAGAAACTTAACATAATCCTGGGGCATCTGAACAGTCAGACCTACCACTGAGGAGAATGCGAATTCAGCGAATAATTTTAATCCAACTGGGTGAACAAGTTTCTTTAGAACCTCGCGGTATGATTGAATAGGAACCGTCGATTTAACAACGTAAGAGAAGTCTTGATAATAGTTGTTATCTTGCATTTTCCTGTCTGAAGACAAGAAGCCAGCACTATCTAACCAATAACCATTTGTTTTCCAAACAGAAGTTTTTACGTGTGGTTGAACATCTGGATCAACAAGTGCTTCACAGTCTTCCCTTGTCTCGGCCTGCCCTCCCTGCCAGATGGTCCAAACATTATTAGCATTTGTGTAAGTATTTCCTGCAGAAGTCCAAGTATTGGAAGTCCAAGTATGAGGAGTCCAAGTATTATCGACATCCCAAGTATTAGCGGCAGTCCAAACACCAGTTCCAGTCCAATTATATAGGGGATCCCAAGTCGCGGCAGTCCAATCTTCTCCGGCACCTAAACAGCCAGCTTCATCATTGTCAAAATTCGCATCAGTACAACTACCTGCACTACCACAGCCAGCCATACTGCCTGGTTCGGCACCCCATCCATTATTGTTAAAAGCAGGATCAGAACAAGTACCTGCATCGAGCAGACAGCCATTTTCCCAATTCTCGCTCCACCCGGTACTACCGTCCCGTCATCTTCAGTACAAACACCCAGAGACATACACCACGGTTCATCATTATTTGCAACCGGATCATTACAAGTTCCTACGGCTAAACAAGCTGGTTCATCATTGTGAGCAGGATCAGAACAACTGTAGTTAAGTATACAGGATGCTTCGGTAAGAAAGTTGGAATCGGAGCAAAGACCGTTAGCGATACAGGTTGCTTCGGAATTATAGGATTGCCAGGCGGAGCAAGTACCGTTAGTGATACAGTCAGATTCATTATTATCATAAGTTACATCTGAACAAGTACCTACACCAAGACAATCCGGCGAACTATTATTCCACTGTGTATCGGAACAAGTTCCTGCACCTGCACAGCCTGGTTGAAATTGAAAGGTCGGATCAGAACAAGTGCCTTGAAGAATACTATTTTCTACAGTTAGAACGGCTGTCGATAGTTCAAGAACTGGAAACCATTCGAGAAAAGCCTCGGCTTGATAATATGGTGATGACTCTATCCACGCATTAGGATGCATTGCAGCCAGACAATCAATCATATTGTCGTGATAATCTATTGTCGGCCAATCAGGTGATACCGTACAGAAAGAGTGGGTAGGATCACTTCCTGTATATGAGTCTGGATATGAATAAGCGGCTACTTGTGCTACAAATTCTCCTTTTTGAAAGTCTCCATGGATACCGATCAAGTTCATTTTTGTATAATCTACATCGGCTCCCATAATTTCAGCATTGGCTCCACTCGTGAGCCCGGTAATTCCCGGTCTGTCTACTAAAGTCCCTACTTCAATTGGATGACCAGTAACGTGCATCCATTTATCTTTCCAAGCTTTACCATTAATAATACATTCACCTTCAGTACGAACCCCCTCTGAAATCATAATCGCTTTCAATGGAGTTACATTGAGTTGTGTTCCTATATCTTCCCAGAGTTCCTCACCTTTGATAAATACTCCTGAAACTTCTGTGAGTAATAATTTTTCATAATCTGAAACAGTTATGGTCTCATCCATATCAATGAAGGCTGTCGCACCGGAAATTTGTCCGACAATCTTTTTATTATAAAATGATCTTATAGTTTCAGCAACAACTACATTTTCAGTTTCGCCATAATATTCAGAAGCCGGATCTGTCGTTTCTTTGTCAGTCAGTATAGTAAGCCATTTAGGTTCATACCAAACTGAACCAGATGCTCTCCACATCCAGTTTTTTGGATATAGTGTTTCTACATCGCTATCAAAATCTCGTCTGAAGAGAAAGTTAAGAGCGTTGGTAGTACCTTTTTGTCTATAGACTGGTAGAATATTTTTGGCTAGAAAAGCCTTATCGGTAGTTTCTACTGTGGTATCAACAGCAGTATGAGGAGTACTGTAAAGATATGTTTTCTCAAATTCTGGTATGAATTGGTCGAGGGCGTGATCAATATCCAGGTTCTGAATTAAATCAGTTATCTGGGTATATTCTCCTAGTTCACCATTGACATCAGTTTCCCTTTCCAGATACTCAAAGTATTTCCGGAGGAAAGTGATGAACATCGGATGGTCTTCCCGTACATAATCGGGAACCATTCTTTCTACAAAGAGACTTAGAAACTTTGCAGGATGTGTAGAAAAATTATCTTTCTGTGCCATTTGTAGTTACACCATCAAGCATTAATACTGAGCATTGAAATATTACTATTATTCAGAACAAGTAAATTATTTCTAATTGCAGTAATATCATTTGATTGAGGTGTAGAGTACAGACTAATTACTGTGTTGGTATCTAAAACTGGATTAAATCCACTTAACTGAATAATTCCTTTTTCGTAATCGATAGTCCCTTGTTCGGTATTTAAAAATTGCTCAGAAGAAATATCATACAAAAGAATGTTCCCTTGACCATCATCTAGAAGTGCGAATTGGGTACCTGCTTCGGAGTTACCAAATACGGAAGATACAGCAGAGCCTGCCGTGATAGCATTATCAAATCTGAAAATATAGTTACCGACTGTGTTCGATGCTTCTATGAAAAACTTTTTATACATCTTAATACTTGTCAAGTTATTAGAGATAGAAACATCGGTGCTATCAATAGTTTGAACAAGGCGAGAATAACGTAAAGTCACCTTGAATTGTGTAAGTTCTGCTTCAAAAAAATCTTCAATTTCTGATATAATTTTTGTCTGAACTTCACCTGCAGATAATGAAGTTAGAACAGGATCATACTTAACCGTTGCATCTACATCTATATACGTATATTCTGGTGCAGTTATAATTGGATTAATAGCCAACATATTATATTTGGAAAGTATTTCATCCGTTAGTTTTATCTTTGTCAAAGGAGATAATTCTAATCCGTGCTTTGGTTTAATACAAATGAATACTGCACCATATTGTGGAGGATCATTTTCTTCACCACCCCATACTGCAATAGCTTCAATATTTGGATATTTCTCAATTAAAATGGTCTTATAGTCTTCAGCAGTAACCGCTCTGTCCTGTCTCTCATACGCTCGTGGTGCTGTTTCTTTAATACTTTGAGTGGTTTCTTGTTCAGAACCAAGGGAAGATATGTCCACTGTATCTACCACGACAGTTGATGCCGTGTATGCACCAGCAATAGTAGATTCAAGAGAAAATACTTGCTCCTGAACAGTTGATACATAATTTCCTGCACCACCCTTCGTACTCAGATAAACTACATTAATTGTTTGTCCATCAACAGGTCTTCGACCGAAGAGTCCATTACCGAAATAAATCTCGGATACTCCATCTAGTCCCTCTTGCAAAAAGTATGCACGGGAGCTTTTATCTAAGTCGGAAAGAACTTTATTAGTCTCCCAAGGCCAGTCTGCTATCACCACAGTTATAGCATCCCTGTCACAGGTCGGATCATCTATTATGAATTTTTGTGTTTCTGAAACTCCATCAAATGTCCAATCAATTCCTTTTAATGATCCTTGAGATAGTTTAATTTCTCCAGAGAACTCTCCACCTTCGTCTGCAAATATATTTACTGTATCAAGATTAGTGAAAGGCAACGGCACTCCATTTATATTAGATATGAATTGCGTTCCCTTCTCCACTATAATATATTGCGGGTCTGTCCCGGTAGTGTCGAATGTCAGCTTGACAATGGCTTCCGAGCATTTTACACTCTTAGGGACATATCCAATTGACTTTGCGTGAGATACTACAGAATTTCGGAGGGTGGCTGTATCGAGGAAGGACTCGTTGATAGCCATATTCGTGTGAAATCCCATATAGTGAGTAGTGTAGGCCATTACATCTAACAATACACTCATTCCTGAGCCTTCGAAATCAAAGTCTATGAACTCATCTTGACCGCTCATAAACTCTTTAATGTTCTTTTTAATTCCATCAAACTCAAGATTACTTAGGTTCAATGCTTTTGGATTAGTTGATGTTGCCATTTGTTATCTCAATCTGTTTAAGAAGAAATCTAATGTCACAGGTGAACCTTCATTTACAGGGACATAGACTATTGATACTGAATAGCCATTTCTATCTGGATCTGCTTCGCATTGTACTCCTTTTAATACACATCTTTTTTCAAATCTGCGTATTGCCTGTTCAATAGCACCTTCTAGAATCACTCGTGTTTCGATGTTCATCGGTTCAAACAGACTATGATATATTGTTGAACCAAACGCACTTTGAAATACTCGTTCACCTCGTTGTGTTCTGATGATCCGTATGATAGATCCATTGATAGCATCGACATCACTCCGTGCAACGATATCATTAGTCAAAGGATGAACTAGCATATCGAGGTCTAAATCTCTGTATTTTCTTTGTCTTATTGTTTTTATCGGTGCTGGCATTGGATCTGTTTTCCTTCCTTGTATTCGTTGTAGTTACTATATTTATAGTTAAACTCTCAACCTTCGTCAATGATACAGTTTGATCCTGTAAGATTTGTAGATCCGCACGAGAGGGAGTCCCCGATTCTTGCTACTGGAATTCCGTTAATTAAAACTTTCGGGCTTCCGGACGCTTGCATTGCATCGTGAGGGGCACAAACACCACAACCGTGTGGTGACCATTGATCTCCGACTCTGACTGCTGGTATTCCTTCTATTAGACAATCCGGAGAAGCACTTATAGACTCTCTAGGTGGAAAACATCCGTGTCCACTACACATATCTCCTAATCTTACTATTGCTGGCATAAGCCGTTTCTCCTTATTTTTTACCGAAAAAAATTTTTGATTTCCGAGGAGCCATTTTGCCGAAATTTTGCCGCGAAATTCTTAGCGGCCTCCTCCGACTGGCGCTCCTCACCTGTATAGTTATTTTGGTCTTTTCTGCCTACCATTATTTTATATTGGACACATTAAGGCTTGGTAATTTATCGGTGTCAAATTGAGGCAATGTGGGTAATTTAGACCGTGGATTTACGTTCTTTTTGTTAGTGAATTTCCCATATGATTGTATTTGTTTCTTAGCATTTGTGGACCCTGCTTGTCCTTTCTTACACACCCATTCTCCATTAGCATCCTCACAAATTGCTTTGGACTTAGCGTTTTTAATATCTGCTTTCTGACTTCCTCCAGATATCCCTTTTATCGCCGCTGTAATAGTAATCCATCTACCTGAATGTTTTAGACAGGTCTCCTTACCCGGTCCAAAGGGGTCTACTATAGTAGCTCCGTATTTAGCCATTATTACTACTTCAATTGATTGGTAGATTTGTCCATCATCACCGACTATATATTCGCCTGTCTCTGCTAATTCTGCGGCGTCTACCTTAGCGATTAATGTATCGGTATAATTAGAAGAATCGACTAATCGATATCCATCTGGAAAGGTCAGTCCAGTAAAATCACAAGTACCTACTTCCTTCGCATCTGCGACCGCCTGCATTGGTTGACATCCACAAGTATCAACTTGTGTCCAGTCGCCCGTTTTCATTGCTCGTTCTACAACTTCTCTGGACATATCATATTCAGATATATCTCCTCCTATATTAGATTTTTGTTCTGTAAAATCTGTGGGTAGAGAAGCACCAGTATTAAGTCGAAATGTACCTGGTAATATACCTAAGCCCTGTTGAACATATGTCGGGACTGCAAAAGGCTTTGGATCGTTTGGATCTCCACTAGATGCTAGAGGTGCACTCATTGTAGATAATATAGGATCATTCATAGCAGGATCAAATGGAGTAACCCTATTTGGATAGCCCCAAGTTCCGTAAAATGACCCTGTTTGCTCTAGAGGATCACGATCTTTAGTGACAATCATAGGTCTAACTCCAGAAGGTCCAGATGGAACGTCCCGAGCTTTAGGAGTAATTACAGGTTTATTTGCTTTCTTTAATGCTGAAGAAGGACTGGATTGGGGAGGACCTTCTACGTATTCTGGAAAAACGTCTTCTAGAGTCTTTGCTACGGGACCCATAGCCGCTTCTACTGAACCAGCCATTTGGACTTCATTGTCCGTCATCTCCTTTTCGTGCCAATCTCCATCAGTCGCTTTACATCCATCTTCATTTCTATTAGTACCTCCACCAGAGCCTCCTGTACACCATCCCACTTTATGTACTTTAGCGACTTTAGTTTTATCTTCGGCTACTGCTTTGTATTCTACGTCCTTTACGTTAGCGGTAAATCTATCATTCTTATCGGAAAATGGAGTCTCACCCTTCTCCAAATCTTTTGAAAAATCAGACTTAGGAGGATCGACAGGGTTTCCTTCATCATCTTCTGTAGGGTATTCTGGATCATTTGGTGTCACCCACCCTACTCCATTAACGTATTCTGGGTCTGTTGTGTCATATCCTCCTGTAGGAGATGCCGCGTTATTTGCCGCGACTACTCCTGTTCCTGTTGGCTGACTATCTGAAACTTGTTGTACTGTAGTTCCGCCCTCAAAGGGAGCTTGCTTATGCTTAGGTACATCAACAATTGTTCCGGGAGGTTTTACTAATTCGTCTCCAAGAGATGGAGCTTCAGTAGGAGCTTCAGTTTGTCCTGTAGCTGCCGCGTATAACGTCATAATGTCTTGCATCACTGGACCCGTTACATTCTCCAACATTCGATTAGAGTTGACTAATGCACAGGGGTCGGAAGTGGCTAACTTAGCAAATGCGGCCCATTGAGCTAGTTTATTCAGTACGGATGCTAGAGCGGCAAGGTCTTCTCCAATAAGATCATTAATTTTGCCCATCAAATCGGAACACATATTATTAAAATCGGATGTCAGACCTCTAATCGTATCACACTCTGCTAGTAGATTGGATACGGCTGAAGCGTCGGCTGAAGCGTTGGTGATACCCTTAATGAGCTTTTTAGAACGTGTATTTAACTGTGGTAGGTCACCCATTCCATTGGCATCATCTATCGCCCCCTCAGACTCTAGAAGAGTAGCGAACCCGGAAGCACACTCCAGAGCTTCATCAAATTGCCCTAATGCTTTAGCTAATTCACGTCCTGCCTGCTGAATTCCACTATTACGTATGAAGTCACGAGTAGCGGAGAGGAAGGCTTCTTGTAGAAAATCTCCACAGGAGGTAAAAGCATCGGAAACACCCTGAACCTCTTGGAGCGTATCCCATATCTCTTCACCCTCTGGACCAGGATAAGCCGCTTTGACGGCTACTTCATTCATACCCTCTTCACCAGTAATGTCTAGGGATTTGCCGTCGCTCTTCATCTTCTTTGCTTTGGGAGACGAAGGAGACTCCAGCATTCCACCGACACCACCCATCGCTTCAGCAGGATTAGCGAATGTCCCTGTACCTGTTGCTCCTGATATTACGCTACTTGGATTCATTTTTTTCGTTTCTGACAGTGGTTATTTCTTTTTTTTTTTCGTAAAAAACGCGGTTTTTAGCGGTTTTCGGTTAATTCAGCTTCAGGCCTGCACCTTTGACCCAGTTCACAGCACCAGCCTCTGTGGTTACCCCTGCGGCAGAGGTGATTGTAACATCATCGAGTCCGTCGATATTGACTGCGCCACCTGCTTCGATGTTTAGGTCTCCTCCCCCTACTAGATTGAGATCCCCTCCTGCTTCTAGATTGAGATCACCATCTATCGTGAGATTAGCATCCCCGGTGATCGTAATGTTCTCATCTCCCGCTACTATATGATAATTGTCCATCATAACGTTCACGGTGCGTGTCCCATCGGGTCCAATCTCTTCCCACGTACCTGATTTGTGATACCTCATAAGTCGTTCAGCACCTGGTGTATCGTCCCATTCTTCTACGTGACCACTCTCTGATGCTCTTACGTGATTAAATGGATACTGGGCGGCGTAATTGTCCATTGGTAATCCTGCTTCCTCTTTAGATGCACCACCTCCTACAGATGGTGGTCCTTCGAATTCCACTACTGCCCGTCTGTGTGTATCGGGTTCTCCTAGATGGGTGGCTTTTGGATAGATTCCGTTTGGATCGTTGAAACCACTCTTCGCTGGCGGCTTAGTCGGATATCCCCCCAGCGTTCCCATCATAATAGGCTCTTGACAGTTTTCACCATCCCTGAAGAATCCTACTACCCAAGTCCCTTCTACTGGGCCTAGCGGAGTAGTACCGATTCCATTCATCGCGGCGCTCGTAATTGGTTGCATTGGATGAGCCCAGGGTAGATCAGGAGTAGGAATACCTTCATCGATCCCCTGCTCCATTTTCTCTGTATGCAGACCAGCTATACGTACTTTGCATCTTCCTAGTCTCATTGGATCACGTCTATCCTCTACGACACCCATAAACCAAATGAAACCATCAAATCCCATAAATTGCATAATGTTCCTTATCCTCGCTCTTCGATTACTTTGTCTGGATCCCCAAAGAACCCATCTTTCATACATTCTAATGTCATTGTATATCCACTATTAGATATCTTATGATGAATGGCGGTGACTAACCATTTTCCTGTCATATACTGATCCTCTGGGTTATCACCAGTGTGAATATGAGTTGGTATCCGGAGCAACACGACATCACCAGCCCAGCAATTTGAATCACCAGGAACATCAAATTTAATGGTATTCGCATTCATTTCTGTCATCTTCATATCGTAATGAGGATAATGGCTCTTTTCTCCCTTATCGTGAATAGCATAAAGACCATTAGCACTCATAAAACCATTATGTTGTCCTACATTATAATCCGCGAATGGTGCATCTTTCGGTCCGTTTAAGCCAATACCTTCAGCCATTATCTTGTCCTTTTCACCATCGTATTCTACTTCATAACTCTCTAGCGACTTTTCAAGAATATTATGTGTCAATATCGATGATCCATAATTTCCATTTACTTGTCCGGCTGATATATTAAATCGTTGTTGCTCTGAATATTTCTCCATCATCGCATTATCTACTGTAAACCCGATTCCGCTTTCACCTATTTTCGTGGGCATATTTTTCAAAGTAAATGCTCTCATTATATCTCCGTCTTTTAGTTCGTCTACAGTCACGAACTTGAAGCCATCATTGTTCTCAAAGAACAAGTAATTGGATTCTCCCTTTGCTGATACAGAGTTTTTAGCAAGAAAATTCAACAACTGAAAAGGATTCCAATACGGTACCACCATATTCTTTTCGTGAAGAGAAGGAGATACCGTAAAATCAGTCCATAGAAACGAACCAAATTCCATAATACTCACACCTACGTATTCTGCTATATCAGATGCTGTCATTTTCTGAAATGAACGACTTATTAGTTTTTGGTTGTTTATAAAGGCATAAGGAGATGTTATTCCTATATTATAGGATGTAAATTTTGGAGTCTTTGTTCCACCAGTTATAGAATCAACTTTGAATTCCTTTTCGAGATTGGACGTTTTCTCTGAAGCCGTATTCGGGGTAAGTATCTCAAAATGAACTTCCTCTAGACCAGAGCCAACAATACCATTAGCTTCGACCATACCAGTACCATCTTCTATTGCAATATTACCGAACATACAATTATTGTATATCGACTCCCAGATGCTCATTCCTTTAATGATACCACTCAATTCGAGATTTTTACCTCTGTAATTTATAAATTCACAGTTCCAATCAGAGGTAGCTTTGGGATCTAATGTCTCAAAACTGGGGGCAAGTTCTTCAGCCATAGTCTCTATTCTTGATGTTGTTGTTTAGTATTTCTCATCCATTTTGCAAATTCATCTACTATCTTTGGAACGTAAGAGGCTTTGATTAACATAATATGCCTCAACTTATCGTTCAAATGTAGTTCCCATTCTATATTAGTGACGGGCACTCTGTCCTCTTCTATATTGTTTGTCGGATATTGAATAAACTCAGCATCTTCATAATGATGAATTTCATCTAGGTCGTCATAAATTTTGTTTGCATAAGCATAGACTTCCGGTTCTCTCATTACCCAATCATAAAAAGGATCAATCACCTTATTTATAGCACATACAATCCACCAATAATCTTGAGTTCCATAATACTGTTCAGCCACTTTTTCGGGAGAAGAGGTCTCGTCTATTGTCACGGAATAATACATTGTTGCATATTTTTCTACTGTTTTGAGCATATCTAATCGGTGTGTGATATCAGTTATGCTTACTCCATTATAACTCACTTGAGGAAGTATTTTAGTATATTTCGCCATTATTAATAACCTCCAACTTGATCTATATCATCTTGAGTGATGATTGCATTTTCTTTAAGAACTATATCTAATTGAGTTTCAATTGGAGCTCCATCTTCATATGCATTCCACGTTCCTGTTGGCGTATAATTTACTGCTACTCTTTCAATAAAAGAATCTTTTATTTGAAATAAATGTGGATTGCGTTTCGCACCATACCAGAATTCGACATTGACTGTTACAGGTATACCTAGGCGTCCTATATTTCTCATAGAATCTGTAACTGCCTTATCGTCTTTACCAGCCATTGCAGGAAAGACAAACTTCACGCCATCTTTGCTGTTTTCATCTATCTCAGCCGTTGCTTTTTTATGGGCTTCAGCAGACTTAGCAAAATTAGTATCACCGCCAAGAGGTCCCTTAACTACCGGAGCCGCGAATTTTTTAAAAGCATAACAAACTGTTTGAATCGCATTTTGTTCTTCTCTATTTTTAGGAATCATTCTCCAACTTAAAGAGTGTGATCTTAGGGATGCACCATCATACACTAATCCCATCATTTGATTTTGTATCGAACCCATTGCCATTTTACCAGAATTGTTTACGTTTGCCATTGAAGAAGCAAAGTTAGCAAATTCGCTGGCAGCTCCACCCAACACGGCTTGACCTTGAGCCATAAAAGACGCTCCAAATCCTGAATACCCTCGTATATCTTCTCCGGAGCCTCTATTAACCGTCATATTATCTACTTCTGAATACTTCTGACCATATTCAGTATTAAGAGTTAACGGCATAGGTAACCAAATATTAGCAAGAGAATCCTTATCTAATCCGGAAATCTGACCAGTTTCTCCCTGATCACTTTCACGTTTAACTGGTACCCAAGAATTGATTATTAATCTTGTCCAAAAATTTCCTGCTGATACATCATCTAAAGGGAATTTAAATACTTTAGCGCCGTCTGCCGCGGGAATGTTTGAAGGATCGGCGGCGAATTCAGATGATGGATGCCGAGCATCGTCTAGGGAACTACTAACGTCATCTACTGCTATTGCCTTTCCGTGCGAACCAATACCCGGATTACTGTATCCTTTTTTTACTGCCATATGTCCTTGTCTTCGTGATAATGAGTCCTTTGAACTATTTATATAAATAGTTGAAATGGCTTATAAGGGAAAATATAAAGTAAAGAATCGTTCAAAATACGTAGGTGCAGTTGATAATGTGGTATATCGCTCATCTTGGGAAAGACGCTTTATGGTATATGCTGACACTAATCCTAATGTAGTTAAATGGAATAGTGAAGAACTTGTTATCCCATATGTGAGTCCTGTTGATGGAAAAGTTCATCGATACTTTCCTGATTTCTGGATTGAAGTATTAGGTGAAAAAGGACAGACAAATAATATGGTAATAGAAGTTAAGCCAAAGGGACAGACTGGACCGCCCAAGATGGGGAAGACCGCTAAGTCTAAATATCGTTATTTAAAAGCATTGAGGACTTGGAAAGTGAATGAAGCAAAGTTTGAAATGGCTAGAGAGTTTTGTGATGATAGGAAGTGGCAATTTAAAATACTAACAGAGGATCATTTGGTGAAGTAATATGGCCGCAAAAGTCGCAAAGAAATTAACCAGTATCGATAGGGGAACTGAAAGAGTCGCCTCTGATGGACGTAAGTATCGTTGGCTAGGAGGACAATGGGGAAGAATAGCAAAGTCTGGTAAGACAAGTCAGATGGCACGTCGGGCTATTGGAGCCGAATTGACTGCTACAGCATTGTCTGGTAAAAAAGGATCAAAAGCTAAACAAGCAAAGAAATCGATAGCGTGGTTTAAACAGAAAGTCGGTGATTCTGCTAAAGGGTTCAAAAAGAAAGCAAAGCTGAAGCCTGGAAAGATGTTTACGTTTGGATATGACGCCAAATACAAAGAGATACTTCCATATTGGGATAAATTTCCTCTTATTATTGTGCTTGATGTGTATAAGGATGGCTTTATGGGACTCAACTTTCATTATCTATTCCCTGTAGAGAGAATGAAATTTTTGACCAAGATAATGAAATTTGCTACTCAAAAGGGCGAACCAGAAGATATGACAGATAAAGCACGTTTCAATGTATCTTGGGACGCAGTACGAAATATTAAGAATGCCGACAAAATGATACATAAATACTTATACGGTCACGTAAGAACAAGTCTACTGGAAGCACCTCCCAATGAATGGGAGAATGCTATATTTTTACCATATCAGAGATTTGTCGGTGCTAAAGCAAAACAAGTTTGGAGTAAATAATGGAAGTATCAGCTTTTAACGATGTAATAGGACCCACAGGAGATTTCGCTAGAAATAATTTATATTCTATAGAAATCTATATGCCTCGAGGACACAAAGGAATGGGGCAAACTGGTAGTGGTGAATTCTTGGGGGAATTTTATACTGGAGCAGACAAAGAAAAAGGTGGCGCTAAATTTCTTTCATATAAAGCAAAGCAAGTAGCAATACCTGGTAAAACTATAGGTACAATCGATGCCAAGAGATTTGGTCCTATTTTTAAAGTTGCTAATGATTTGATCATAGACACAACGACTATGACATTTATGTGTGGAGAGGATTATGCAGAACATAGATTTTTTGATGGTTGGTTGTCTGCTATTGTGGGACAAGTTAAACACGGCACTGGAAATTCTTTAGGTTCTCCGAAGAAACATAGACAAATATATACCTTAAGTTATTATCTCGATTATGTTGGTGAGGTTAGAATTATTCCTCTCGATAGACAAGGTGGCGCTATTGCGAATGTCGTTTTAATAGAAGCATATCCAACAAGTGTTGGACCAATAGAATTTATTTGGGGAGAATCAACAGAGATAGCAACTTTTACTGTAACTTGGGCATATAGAGATTGGAATCATACTGATCCTGAAAATGGGTGGTGGGCAGATTCAAATGAACTTGCTCAGGGCTCGGTTATGGAACCAGTAAAAAAGAAAGAGGCTCCAGCAGCCCTCTAAGAAGGCACACAATAAAAGGGGAATAGCCGTTTATTCCCAGCATTGATAATATAATTGTTAATAGGAGATAATATTATGACATTACCAAAATTAGATACACCGATATATAATTTAAAATTACCGTCGGATAAGAAACAGACTGTATCCTACAGACCATTTCTGGTGAAAGAAGAAAAGGTTCTTTTAACAGCTATGGAAGGAGCAAAGAATTTAAAGGGACAAGAGTTTCAGAATGCAGTAAGGGATGTGATTTTAAGAATCATCACTAATTGTACTGAAGGAAAGATAAATGCAGATAAGTTACCAGCATTTGATATTGATTATTTGTTCTTAAATATTAGAGCAAAGAGCCGTGGAGAAATGATTGAGCCTTCATTTACTTGTAATCAAGAAGATTCAGACGGGAAAGTTTGTGGACACGTAGATAAATATCCAATTAGAATTGATGAAATCAAAGTTATTTTCCCGGATAAAGATTATTCAAAAATAATGATAACCGACAGCATCGGTATACAATTAAAGTTTTTGTCTACTGAAGAAACGAAAGTTCACGATGACGAAACTGACCAGATTGAAAAGATGTTTAAAATTATTGTTGATTCAATAGATTATGTATTTGATGCCGAGAATATCTTTAAAGGTAAAGAAACAACAAAAGCTGAAATGTCTACATTTGTAGAGAATTTACATTCCATAGCGTTTGAGGAAATTAAAGAATTTTTTAGTAATCAACCATCTTTGAGACACGAGATTGACTATAAGTGTTCAAAATGTGGTCATAAAGAACCGGTCGTATTGGAGGGGCTGGAAGATTTTTTCGGCTTTGCATAAGTTACGATACGTTGGCCAACCATTACAAGACCAACTTTCAACTTATGCAACATCACAATTATAGCCTAGCAGACCTAGAAAATATGATGCCGTACGAAAGAGAGATTTACGTTAAACTTTTAGCGGATTGGTTATTCGAGGAAAAAGAAAGACACGATAAGATTAAAAGAAAATAACAGAATGATAAATGTAAATAAATTTATATTGTTATTGAAACAAACGAAATTGGTTCCAGCGCCAAAGATTAATGAGATAAAAACAATAGTTAAGAAAATGAATTCTGGGAAAAAACTCAATATTAAACAACAAGGGATTTATGCTGATATAGCAACAAAAGCCTCAGTAGATCCATTGACAAATAATTTAGCTATATTAATGCTAACAAAACAGCATTTGACCAAAGCAAAGCAATGATTAGTTTAACTGATATAGCCGCGAAAAATTTTAAGAGAATTCGAGAGGATGAAGAATTGTCTGAAGATGTACCACTCCGAGTAGCCGTTAAAGGTGGTGGATGTGCTGGTTATGAGTATACTCTTACATTCGGAGAACCAGCAAAGAAAGATTTAACGTTTGAATCAAAAGGTCTACCCATAGTAATAGACCGTAAAAGTCATATAGTAGTAGATGGACTAGAGATAGATTGGTCACAAGACTTGTCTGCTCCTGGTCCTCGTTTTGAAAACCCTAGAGCCGTCTCAACGTGTGGCTGTTCTACGAGTTTTTCAATCAAACCTCCTCAAGAAGAGGTTGATAACCCTGTTTGGATGAATTAAAATGCCATCAACTGTAGAAACCTGGGCAAAATTAATGGGGACGAAAGCCGTCATAGGCGGAGGCATCGAAAAGATGAATAAGATGCTGTCCGGCCAATCCAAAATAGAAAAGCAACAGAAGCAAAGACAGAGAGCGGCAGATAAAGAGCAAAAGAAAATAATTCTTGAAGAAGAAATGATTGCTCACAAAAATTGGTTGCGTAGTCGTGGTAGCGTTCTTCAAGCAATGAAAGATCACGCAAGCGGCTACGACTTGATGGACGAGGAACAAAGGGCCGCAGTCGATGAATCAAAGTTAGAAAGAGTAAAAGCAAAGATTGAAAACAAAAAGATACGTGATCAAACTATCGCTACCTTTTTTGGTCAAATTGATGCTCAACAAATGGCTAACCAGCAAATAACTAACGAAAGAATTGCAAGGGAAAGACAAGCGAAATGGGATCTGAAGAAAAAGCGATTGAGTCAGGAAAAAGCAAATGAGGTAAGAATACAGGCGCTGGCCGCAGAAATAGGAAATCTCGGAGAATTCAAGGGGATGCACGAGTCGTTGATTATTCAAAAAATCAAGGAGAAGGAACTTGCGGTTGAATCAAATGAACTTCAGGAAAAAATTGATAAAGTCAATGAAGAATATTTTAATATTGTAACTGTTAAAAAGGACGAGGAAGCAAAGGAGACGAAAAAGAAAGGTAAGAAAGATGATAAGACAATTGGGCCGGCTCCCTCTATTGATTTTCCAATCCCTCTTCCTGTTATAAATTCCTCTGATTCGGAGGAAGCGGTTGAAGTTGAAACATCAAATGCTCCTACAGTAGATCCAGTAAAAATAGCTGAAGTGCCTGATACCAAAGGTGCTTCTCCTGACGTTTCTATGGAAGCAATGTTAGATGGTGATCCATTGCCAATTAATTCTGATCAAATTGACAAACTTATTGAAATAGAAACTGAAGAACTTGCTTTTGATAGGCGCAGGGAGGCAAGAGAAATTAAAGCGGCTAGACTAGCATTGGAAGCCCGAAGAGATGCTAAAATGCCAAAGATAGGAGGAAAGGGTCCTACACTAAACAAAAAGAAAGCTGATGATTCCAGTGGTTGGCTGTCCAGTCTTGCTAGTTTCTTATTAGGTCCATTCGGAAAGATTGGAATGGGAATTACTGGTTTAACTGCGGCGACAACTGCATTAACGGGAGGCGTCAACTCACTCAAAGCATTATCCAACAGATTTCTCAAGACAAAATTTACAGTTCCTCCGCAAGCTCCAACAGCTAAAGTTGCTAAAGTTGCTCCAGTCGCAGAGAAAGCTAAGGTCGCTAAAGCCGCGAAAGGAGCTAAGGTAGCAAAAGTTGCTAAAGTTGCAAAAGTTGCTAAAGTTGATTATGGTAGAATTGCAAAAGCCGTCACTCCGGATGGTGCACCAGGATCTGGACAAAGATTAAATAAAGCCGGCAGATTAATTGATGCCAAATCAGGTAAATTTGCTCCCACTGCAAAACCACCTTCAGCGACCGGAACCGGAGCAAAAACTGCCGCAGATTTGGCAAAACAGGGAACTAAGCTGGGTAAAGCCGGGGGATTAGCAACAAAAGCATTAGGTAAAATCGCATTACCGTTAACAATAGCAATATCTGCTTTTGATTTTTGGTCTAATGAAACAGACGAAACCAAAGACAGAACTGAAAAGAATATCGCACATACTAAGACGGCCGGTGGACTTGCTGGTTCAGTTGGAATGGGTATGGCCGGGGCAGCAATTGGGACAGCTATTTTCCCAGGTGTAGGAACTATAATAGGAGGATTGATTGGTGGTGGACTAGGGTATTTCTTAGGTGATGAAATTGGTGAAACTGTCGCAGAAGAAGTATCGGATAAAACTGATTTGCTTGGTGAAGGAGAACAATATTCCGAACTAGAAGAAGCAGATAAGAAAATGTTAATGAAGGAGGCCGAGAAACAAGGTGCTGTAGACGTAGGTATAGGTCACGGTACTATTACTGATTTAGAAAAATTATCGAAATTGGATATCAGTAGTATAGAATCACTTCTTGATCAAGAAACTTGGGAGAAAGCAGATAAAGAGCAATTGTTGAAGATTCGTGCCGCAAAGATGCAAGGGCGTACAATTGACTTTCAAAAGGGTGGATTACTGGAAGATGATACTCTTGGATATGGTAAAGAAGGTTCAGCAAAATCACCGACACTTACTCCTGCAGAAAAAATCGCACAAGTCAAGGAAAAGTCAGAACAGAGAATCAATCCAAAGACTGGAAAACCTTATCCAAAAAAGACTGTTGATCCTACAACTCAAGTCGCAAAAATGGAAGCGAGGATGAATCAAAGAGGGGAAGACTTAAAATCCTTAGGACATCTGCAAGATCCAAATAGTAGCGTTAGGGTTACTCCTGAGATTATGGCACAGTTACAGGAAATTGATAAACTTCGCGGAACAGGAGAATTGACTGAAGCACAACAGGATTGGCAGAATTTACAACAGCCTCTAACTCAAGAACAGCAGGTCGCTATTAGTCCCGATAAAAATAAAGCTGATAATATGGCGTCAGCGGCAACAGAAGAAGGTTCTATATTTACGCACGATACTAATTTAGAAAAGACATTATGGGACATTTGGGCAGAGCAAAAGCCATTTTTTAATATCACATCAGAAGGTACAGTTGGTATTGAAGGAGAAAAACCATTGCCTTTGACTGAAGGAGGTAGTACCAACGACTTTGCACCCCAAATGAATATGTTTGGTAATCAGCAAGAGTTAATGGCGCCAGTGCCGGTAATTGATGTTTCTCCAAATGCACCACTAATGGGAGCAAATTCAGAAATGATACCAAGCCAAATGTTAGAACAGACACTTATTACAAAGATGATGGAAGTGCAGAAACAAGCAGATACCGGTTCTGGAGGTGGAAATCAACAAATGCTAAATATGCCAACAAATATTGATCAAAGTAATACACAAATTATTCAACCTCCTAGTTCTGCTCACGCAGCCGCAGTACCAGCAGGTACTGGGCGAGGATAAGAATTATTATAAATATAGTATAATGGTAAAGTTATAAAAAGGAAACATAATGGAAAAAACACTACATTTAGTAGAGGAAACCCACAACGATGATATCGGCACCGCTGATTTTAATTTTAATACACTCGTTAAGGTATTTCAGGAGCTAAGTACAGCATCTT
>LWDU01035749.1_pt1 | contig 23084 bp, 21 predicted proteins | sample 727161 | NCBI WGS metagenome assembly LWDU01 (sample SAMN04566230, study PRJNA314399) | hydrothermal vent metagenome | isolation source: deep sea hydrothermal plume seawater | place: Mexico: Gulf of California, Guaymas Basin | collected 2004-07-11
AAGAATATCTTTGATTTGACCGATGAGTTGTATGCTGAATATAACAACCGCTACATGGATTGACCAATAGATTCAAATAAGTGCGCTGACCAAGAAGGTTCATGCGCTTACAACTGGATTTAGGTTCCGAGAGGACTTTGGTCTTTGAGGATTATTCTGATACAGACTATCTAAAGGTTAGTGTTGAAGATAGTCGTGGTGGGACCACCATCACACTTGGTTTAGTTAAACGAGAAAACATCAAAAGATTAGGACGCTCTGTTTGAGTAATAGTCCTCCAAGAATTGATCAATAATCTGGGCTACTTCTTTACTACCATCAACAACATTACTCCCGTTTCCTTCAATTGTAGAAGTTACCTTAGTTAATTTCTTGGCAGATACTTCCGACATGGCTATGGTGCAAGCATTATCATAATAATGGGAAGTTATTATAGAATTAAGTTCCCCTTCGACCTGCCCTTTCTCTGGAATGAGTATAATCGGTGCACCGATATGACAGGCTTCTCCAATAGTGCTGGCACCTGCAGAAGTTATCAAAAACCGACAATGTATCATATCAGTAACAAAATGTTTCCCTGCAGGACAAATATCTACCAAATCATTATCAATTTCCACTGGCTCACCCCCTGCATACCATTTAATCCTACAATCGTGTTGTTTCGCAAACTCTACGATTTCATCTAACTTATTGAGTAAACTGGCTCGATGATACACCATAATATAATTACTATCCTTTCCATCCCATACTACGTTCTGCAACTCTTTCTTGATCGGTGGACCAACTAAGTGTGTATTACGCTTCTTGATTAATGATGTATCTGGCAATGCCTTGGCAATAATTGTAACATTGCTTTCAGGACAAATCATTTGATTTATTTTAGATAGTTTCATTTTGGCTAACTTATCTCCATTGGAACAACAATCGGGTAGGCGACAATGTGAAGAAAACGACTGTTGATTATATAGAATTAAAGGGATATTGGCTAATTTTGCCGCCCGAGATAACAAGGGTTCATAATCAGAGATAACTAAATCATAGTTATTATCCTTGAGATACTTGGCCAAATCAATTATCTTGCCACGATTTTGGAAAAACCACTTTGGATAATAGAACATGGTGCGAGTAGCACTTGGGTTATTATGTTTATCATATTGAATCCGGGGTGTGGGCAATTGAAATACACTGTGGCCTTCTTCAACTAATGGCTCTATTGCATGACAACAAGTAAAGAAAGTAATTTTATGGCCAGACAACAACAAATATGGTGCCAACGTAACTGCTCGGGTAGAGTGACCCCTTCCCTCTCCTGCCAAACCATAAGCAATATTCAAGAATAAACCTCCTTTCTGAAAGCCGCATACCCAATAACACTGACTACACCTATCACACCTGCTGTCATCAGTGCTTTTCTCACCTTATCAGCAAAGAAATCTTGATCTATAGGGGGTGGATGAATATAAAACACTAAAGCACCCAAGCCTAATAAAGATACTAACACTGGCATAGAAGCCCTTTTACCATCTAAGATTTTATCTATTATATAGAATCCTGCTGTCCCACTTATTGTATCACCTAAAATATTGCGGTAAGAATCCCCATCATATTTTCTCCAACCCAATTTTTGCCATTCAATAACGCCTATTGTATTTTCCCACACTTCAAATAAACTATGCAAAACAAAATATTGACCTACATTTAATAATCCTAAACTTCCAACTACTACCCCTGCGGTGAAATGTTGGATAGACCACCAATCAAACATTGATTTATCTTCAATCATGGACTTCACTCCGGTTCATTAGCCCGTGCTATTTCAAATCTTTCACGGTCATAAAGAACGAAATGAGAGGTGCTGTAACTTAACCCCTGAGCGAACATTCCTAATAAACCACCCAACAACATAGAGTTAAACCACTTTTTGGGAGTGGGCCACAAATATAATATAGTTAATCCAGTCAGCCCATATAGCCAATGATGGACATGCAGATACTTATTATCTCCGATCTCAATACGGAAGGACGGTAATAAATCTAAACCATAAATATGAGGGTGAATAACTTCGGCTGCAATAGATGTTACTGCTGCAGCAATAATAACTACGGGATAATTGATGTCCATAAAGTAAGTTGCGCTAAACGACTACTTATACTTTCATTCTTCTTCTAAACTGGTCCACAAAAAGTGGACAGCCTGTGAAGGTTGTTGAAGTCCCATGCCCATAGCAGACTTTATGATGACGCCTAAGATTTCATCACACTTCTTAAGGGTGGCACTAAGATTTTTAAATCCAACCATACCTACTATATCTAAAACTGTATAATTACGTCCTTGTTGATCTGTAATCAAGTCTCTACGGTATTGTAAATCATGAGTTAGACAAAACCCTTCAATACTAACAGTTAAAGGAGATATATCTGTTTCTTCATCATCAAAGACTACTAAACGCAACAGAAAACCATCAGGTTCTTGATTGTTATCAGAAAACTGCTGTAAAGCAGTATCTAAATCCAAAGATTGGGCAATAGGTTCTTCATCCATATCTTTTCACCATTTCCTTCATAAAATCTTCATAATTGAAATCTTCCCAGTTTTTGATAACTTCTAACATGATATTAAGGTCTCGAGACATTTCTTTGGTAGGCACTTTCTGCACTTTAGGGTCCTCTTCACCATTTGGAAACCGATACATTGAAATCTGTTTGAAATAACCTTGGGATATCATAGATGTAACTACTAATCTTGCCTGATCTGAATTGGCTTTAGAATCCAAAGGAATACGAACACGCTCAGTAGCATTTTGCATGATTTCTACTTGGTGTTTTACAATCTCTTCCAGATAAGTTTCCGGGGTGGTTTCCAACCATTTGTCGATTTCATCAGTAGTATAGCCCTTAGTTACCAAAAAATCACGGAAGTTTCCAGATACGGCTACTACAAATCTAAGTGGGTTGTCTAAAATATTAAACATTACAAAGTATAAATCATCTTTGTCCCCTTCATTCATGTCTACACTGGCAGTTACCATAACTTCAGTAGATTTACTGAAACCTAATTTAACATCAGTAATAGTCTTCATTGATTTCCCTCTGATAGACATTGATGACAGCAGTAATATAAACCTTCCTGCGAGATATTAAAATCATTACCACAATGATTACATTTTCTCATCCGCCAGCGTAATACCCATTTCGGTTCAAATTGTTGGGCTTCTGGTAACGACAAGGCTAATGGATTGTCAATAAGATGCCCATCCATCGATAAGCCCTGCTCTTCACAGAAATCAAGTAACTCCAGCGGCACAGGTATCATGGGTTGATTCACCTACTTATATCTTCTATTTATAGAAACGAAGAATGGTTGTCGAAATGACTGCCCCCAAACTTTTAATAATCTCTTATAATCGTAATTCCATAGATAGTTGGCCTTCGGGCTGATTTCTATGGCTGCGGCACCTGAAGTTCCATTGATGACATCAACTACTTCCGAAGGATCCATAAAATAAGTTAAAAACTTGTTTGTATTGTTCTCATGGAAATAAAAAGTCTCTGCCGGTGTCTTGGGAACCCTTACAAATACCATAATAGCATCATTTAATAAATCCTTTTGAAACCTTCCTGACGTCTTACTGTCTACGGAGTAGACATGGCCCGATTCCTGACGTTTTATCATTCCCATATTTTCGCCTGATAAGGCTTCTCCAAGGATATGTTCTGGTGCATTGTCCATTATCTGACGACCTAAAGTGTCGCTCATTTTCATGCTGAGAGGCATCTGTTGCCAATTGAAGATTTCCTTAGGCGGGCTTTCGGCTAAGAATCCCCACATAATGTCAGTAGGATTCCTACCTTCAAAATATAAATCTTTCTTCACAGAAGATTCCAAATATAATAGTTTATCATACTCTAATATAATCATATCTATAAACAGTTTACCTACTGGTTCTCCCAATACTTGCTCCATCTTGTTATTTACCAAGTAGAGCCAACTAAAAGGTGGGGACATAATCATACACCGCCTTGTCGTTGATCCATAAGATGTTCCATTTTCCAATATTTATACCAAGTCCGCATGTCTTCAGATGAGATATCGAAATAATGCCAATAAGTGTTATCATCAGCAAGAGGCGTCCCAACATTATCAATATGTTGATTATCCTCCCACTTTATTCCTATACTCGTTAAGTATTCCTGAATAGTGTCCACAAACCCTTTTTCTTCCTCAGGAGTTACCCCTATCTTGGCAAACTGAGGATCATCCAAGTGAAAAGACATTGGCAAGATTCCCGATCTTGCACTCTGAACTAAAATATTCTCATGCCATTGGATAGTCTGGACGAGTCCACGAATACCTATCTTAGTTCTATCAAGACGTGCGCTACCCCACTCATCAGTAGGGTCTATGTCTACCTTTTGGGGTGTTGGATTTCGAATCCAAATGGATTCTTCTTCCTCTAATGGGCTGAATACTTTCATCCACTTGGGAACAATCTTTAGAGTGAATCCTACATCCCAGTTGTTAATAGTATCGTGCCAGATATCTACCATAATTAATATGAACGTTCCAACTACTTAGACTTTGCCTAAAGCAAGTATATATAGGTGATGGCAACCAAGAGAAGATACAACTGCTACAATAAGCAGCATAAAGGTGAGTAAATTGACTAATTTTGACCCAATACAGAACTATATTTATAGCAAGCGAAACGGTGGACTGAGAGTAAGTTTGGGTGGACTAAACCCAACTGGTGCCTCCTGTGAAATAACAAATGAATTAGGTAATCCTAAGTTAATGGGCAAGTGCCACCGACAAGTGTGGTATTCCAAGAAAAGGGTAGAACGCACTAATGTTTCAGATGATATGAGTTACATTCGTTTCGGTGTCGGAGATGCTGTTGAAGAAGAACTTCAGAAGCATTGGGAAAAGCAAGGTCTATTATTGGCTGCTAATCTAAAAGTTAAAGCACCTATTGGAACTTGTTCAGATGGTGAACAGATCGATATGAGTGGTGAAATTGACGCTATTCTAAGAATGGCTGAAATGGACGAAGCAGGTCGTGTTATAGGTATTGATACTGAACAGGCTATTGGTATTGAAGTTAAATCTACTCGTGGTTACTTTAGTGAGAAAATGCTGAAAGGCAAAGGCAACAAAATGTATCCTATTGGTTATCCTAAGTTAGAACACTTGATGCAGACAGGAATGTATCTACATACTCGTAAAGTAGTAGAAGAAACCTATGGTGTTAAAATCCCTTATTTTGTATTAATCTATGAAATCGTAGACTCTTGTTCAACCAACCAATTCCGAATCGAGTTGAGTAATGATTATGACGGTGAAATCCTTGTTAAAACTATGGATGGCCGACTAATCCTACCACAGACCGATCCTATGCAACAATTAGAATCTGGTGGGAAGATGAATCAACCTATTGCTGGACTAACTATTGAAAATATTTTGGAGAGATATGTATTGTCTTATGAGAAACTGAAGGCTGATACTCCACCTGAACGGGACTTTAGTCTGCGTTTCAGTGATGAACTGTTTGAAGAAATGAAGAACCAAGGTGAACTCACTAAAACCAAGATGGCTGCTTTCGCTAAAAATGATACTGCCCCTGTGGGTGATTGGCAATGTTCTTACTGTGATTGGAAAGACGAATGTTATCCCTTCGGTGTTCTAACTGAAGGAGTGGAATCTGGAGAAATCAGTCAAGAAGACGCCATGCGTGAACTCGGTTTCTGATTCAACGAGGTGCACACACCTCAGGGGAAAGTATGAATCAGCGACATCGCTAAATACATATAGTTGGTCGCACAATCAATAATTGTGGATTCTATTAACTTTGCTTTCATTGTCCCCGGCAGTGACTATGAACCAGAATGTGGTAATTGTTTAGGGAGTTGGAAAGAGTCTAACAAGACTCCTGAAGATATTAGAACTATTAGACAAGAACATAATGATTGTCATGGTTGGAATCACTGTAGCATTGATTGTTGTGGTCCTTGCCCAATTTGTGGTTATTGTGATGGTTTAGATGAAGAAGAGTGGGACTATAATGAAGTTACTGGCCAAATGGAGGAATTAGAACCTGAATACACCGAGGCAAAACTAAAAGATAATACTGACATTGACTGGGAAGTTGGTTATAAATATGATTAAGCGGCGATCTTCTTAAGAACTAATAGGCCCAATAGTGCCCCACCAATCCAGAGAATATATTTAAGTTTACCTGTAGCATCTTCATCGTCATCGTCGTCATCAGACTCCGTGCAAATATCATTTTCTAATATGTATCCTGTATTACACGGACCACAACTTCCATCTGCTAAAACAGAAGCATTACTATCATCACATGGTTCACTACCATTATCACCAGTCGCATCCAAGTTTTGGTCGGTGCATCCCGTGGTGTTGTGATTACCATTGGTATGCTGAGACATCACCCATTCAGAACCCTTGCTGTCTGCTTCATTTCGAGTAGTGAAATATTCTGCGCCTGCTACAACCCCCGTAGCACAATCAAATGCCACTATCTTGTATGGTTTAGTTTCTCCAACCTTTTGATATATTCTAAAAGCCTGACAGTCAGAATCCATACATTTTGATGTATTTTGAAGTTCCCATGTTGCTTCTGGAACAGTTCCAGAATCAAAGTTAGTAAAAGTTCCTGTAGAAACACCAACAGACTCAGGACCTGAATTATCATAACCCATCAACATATCTGTCCTGTCTGAGCAGTCATCTGCTGCACGATCTGAATAATGCCAAGTATCTGAGGGTCTATAATAAAACCGCTGATGGCATGGATTTGGTGACATGGGGTCTGAACCACCAGTAGTATTAAATCTAATATCCCATGCATATGCACCTGCAGTATTATTAGTATCTGAAACAACAGTATCTGGACTTTGAGTTTGGACGATAGCCTCTATACTTTGAATCTGTCTACCATCAGTATACCACCTTGGACTCCAACAATTATTGAAGAAAGCAGTAAAGGCCGCTTTTACCCAAGATTCACTGTTAGCGAAAGGGATTGAGTATGCATTAAATATAAGATCTTTGTTGGGCTCTGTGCTAAATAACTCCATTATGGGTGGACCAATTAATGCCGATAACAAAATCATTATATCACTTCTTTAGAATCAATAAACCTACTAATGCTGCCAAGCCTACACCACCATAAAGCAACCATGGTGTTTCTTCATCACCATTCACGGCTTGACATTCACCATTGTCATCTTCTTCATATCCCGTGCTACACTCGCCGCAGCAATCTTGCACAGAAGTATCATAAAGTGGTTCAGCATCTGCATGGTCATCACGATTAAGGTCGCTGCAAATTACAGATTCACAAAGGTCTGGAGTTATGCCATTGTCGTCGTCATCGTCGTCACCGTCAGACCCTGTTGTTCCCATGGCTTGCTGTGCACCTGCTTTCATAGTATCAAAGGCGGCCTGTGCATCTGCCAAAGTATCAAATCGAGCCATACCACTCCTTCCTGATTTCCATTGATCACAAGTTCCTGCTTCACAAGTTTGTCCACTTGGACCTTCAAAGTTCCTATAGGTAACTATATGACCACCCCAACCTGATTTACCAAGTGCTACTTGATAGCGACACTTACAATCATCATAACCTGTTTGAGTGCAACATCCACTTGCAGATTTTTCGAGAACAAACATATCTAATTCTTTAATACAGGAACCATCTCCACTACCTAACAACATCTTGGCAGCACCGCTAATACAAGTGCCTGCATCACAAACAGAGGATTTATGAGTTCTTTCACTTTCTGGTGCATAATTAGTATTGTGGAGGTCTTTACATCCAAGTTTAGGAATACATTCCCAGACTCCATTGGTTTGACCCCATCCACGGCCAAGAACTTTATCTTCATCTACCGTGCAATCAACTAAAGGATGGTCCTCTCGCCATTGATTAGATCTATTGGGCAGATTATGAACATCATATGTGCAAATAATTGTTCCTGCTGGAACAGTTTTAGTAGTATACCCTCCACCCCATGCCTGTTTATACTTATATGTATCTCCAGCCACTAAGGTGCTATCTGAATAAGTTCCACACTTCTTTTTATCATCTGGATTACCACCATCCGAAGGATAACCTCCGCAGTCCACATTTGACCACCCGCCTAAATAAGTATCAGTAGTGCATTCAGGATCAGTAGTTACACCGACAGGTAAGACACCACACTCTGAAGTGACAGTTCCAAAATTAACATTATCCTCAGATAGTGCAGTTCCAATACTACTCAGAAATGCACTTCTTTCTGCCGAAGTCGGCACTGTGCCATCAGATGCATTAGGAATCTCTATAATTGCGTAAATGGAACTTTTTTTCTGGGGGTTATTGGTATCATATTCAGGTGCCACAGAACCAGAGGGAAGCATGTAACGATGCAAAGCAATTACATATCCACTTCGCTCACTACCATTATTCCAACAAGAGTATCCCCAATTTCGTGGGAAGTGTTGTGTCCCTGAAGCGTTAGGAGGACTACCTATCTTTACGCCCCTTTTCCCACATCTGGCCATATCCAGATTTGTAGTATATCTTTTACTGGAGTCAATGGTAATCGTTCCGTTCTCAAAACAACCCGTATAGGGTGTTCCAGTATTACCTGCTGGCATATCACTCGCAGCATTGAACAAAACTTCGGTCTGAAACAAACTATTTCCTAATATCATACTAATCTCCCCACAATAACTGTAATATCATCTGGCTTACCACCCATATAGTCTATCAATGGTGCAGGAGGTGGCACAAAATCTTCCTCCTCTGCATATGGTGAAGCAGAATATAAGTTTTCTACTGATGCTTGGCTAAACGGACCCCATCTTTTCTCATCATTGGAAGCATGAAATGCACTCACTGCCAAATTGGTGGCTATATCTTCAACATCCAAATCATCATCTAAATATTTAGTGATCTCTTTATTGTAAAGATTGTCCCAGAGTCCGTCGGTGGCTAATATAAGTATATCTCCACTTTTAAGTTTAGTTAATAGATGTCTATCTGCATCCTTTGGAATAGCATCCTTATCAGAACTTAATTGATATGGGTAGTTGAATAAATATTCTTGTTGTGAACTTTGCCAAATTAAATTATCTCCTCTGAACAAAGCAATCCCAGAATCCCCTAAATTAGCAATTGCGATACTGCTTGGACCATTTTTAATGGCTAATGAAGCCGTGCAACTACCTTCATGGTCGGAAGCCAAAGCATTTTTATACCCAGCCTTTAAAATAGTAATGGGTCCTGTCATACCATCCATAATAGCAGTAGAGCACCCCTCTGCTAATGCCATACTCCAATAAATAGGATTAATATTCTGTTCTGCCCACGATCCAACGCCATCAAAGACGGCTGCAGCAGGGTATTTAGCATCATTAATAGTAAACCATGTATCCTCACCATCTCCTTTATCGGGATGTGGGACATTAGAAACTCCCCATTCAATGCGTAATGAAGGCTCAGACATAGTTTTACTTCTTCCCTACAACTACTTATATTTGCTGGTCTGCTGAAAGTATAAGAGGGTGATACACTCATGATATGGTATGTTCGTGGAGATTGTAGTTCGTGGCAATTGTTGGCCATACAGAGACATCTTTAGAGACACCTACAATCTATATTGGAATAAGAAACGGAAGTGCTATACTGGAAAGGCAGATATCAGAGGCAGAAAGATTAAAAATCTGGAAAAGTTTTGCAGCACATTCAATCTAAAACTATGGGTGGATGGACAAATAGTCACCATTGAACCTTTAGAAGAAGAAGAAGATGATTATATTGCAGTCGGTGCATACGATGATTCTAAATTAGGAAAGATCGGTAATAAAACTTTTGGGGCAATAAAATCCCAGAATCATAATAAAATTATTGTTAAACACGACGATAAACCTCTTTATGATGCCCAAGAATACTTTACAGATACAAGATTTCATGTTCCAAGATTAGAACAAAAGCAAGTTGTGCCCTTAATTACCCAAGCCTTAGAGGATGGTTATGAAAATATAATTGTAGAATGTCCTGTAGGTTCTGGTAAATCTGCTATGGCTATGGTTGTTCCTAAGATATTTAATGCCAATGCATATATCGTCACCCCACTAAAAGGATTACAGAAACAATACCTCACCGAAATGCCATTTATGCGTTCTGTAATGGGAAAGGGCAATTATGATTGTGAATTAGATGTAGAACCTAATTGTCGGTCTGAACCTGAGGCACAAAAGGCTATGGAAGCCCTAAAAATGAAGTTGCCTATGGCCACTGCCGGTTGTAGTGCTGATTTAGCCCCATGTAGTAATATCGGATTTAAATGTAGTTTAAGATTGCCCACACAAAATAAACAGATCGATTGGGGAGTAAAGAGAAACAAATTATGTGATTACTATGGTGCTTTACACGAAGCCCACCACAATAGATTTTTCGTAGGTAATACACATTATTTGATGGGTATGAACCAAAGTGATGCCTACCTCAAACAAAGAGATATATTGATTATTGATGAAGCACATACTTTACCACACAACATGGCAGATTTCTATGCTTTCGATCTGAGTCTTAAGAAAATGGAAAGGTTAGTGGGTATACCTACCTTTAACGAGATTATGGAAGCCATTGATTCAAAGGCCGTCAATCTACAACATCAACGAAACAAAATGTTGACACCATGGAATCCAGTTAACTCACCTAACACTTGGGGGATGCCACGCATTGGTAGTATTACTCCTGACACCGAAGAAAAGCGACATTTAATGGGTGCTAAAATCTGGATTGGCTATCTTAGTAATTTGGTTAAACATATTAATAATAAGATTGAAAAGAAACAATACGATGATAAAACTATTCGTTATGCTATAAATAGCAGCAAACACTTGGAAACTATTATAGAACAACTAATTAGTGGACCTAAAAATATTATTTGGCAGTATGATAATGAAGATGACCCAATTTATCTTAACTTCAAACCTTTGGATATCAGTCATCTGAGCGAAAACCTATTATTAAACTTAGGAGAACGTCGTATATTTATGAGCGGAACTATTGCAGATTCAGAGATATTTATGGAAGAACTTGGTTTGGATCCAGAAAGGACTACATTTATCAAAGTAGACTACAGTAGTTTCCCAATTGAAAACCGACCTATCTATACTTCACTACAAGGTGGTAATCTTAATCGTAGTAAACGTAGTCAAGAACAATATATGTTAACCGCTGAAAAGATTGTAGCCATCGCTAAACAATTTCCAGACCAAAAGGGCTTAATTTTACCTTATACTGACGAGATTGAAAAGAACTTAGTGTCTGCTATTGAACATCTGGATAGAAGTGTGGCAGATAGATTAGTCCAACATACCAAAAGTTCCAGAGAAAGAGACTCTGTGTTTGAGGGCTTCGATAAGTCTGACGGCAATCAAATACTTTTATCCACTTATGCTAATCAAGGTTATGATGGTGGCACAGTAGGATTCTGTATTATTCCTAAAGTCCCATTCCCAAGTCTGGGTGATGTTCGTATTGTTAAGAAAATGAAGGCCAATCCAGATTGGTATAAACTACAAACCGCCGTTATGTTGACTCAAATGTTAGGTCGTATTGTTCGCAGTCCCAAAGATAAGGGGAAGGTATACATATTAGACCCTGCCTTTGACTTCCATCTTAATCATGGATACGAAGGTAGCACACCATTAAATCAATTTATTCCATCATATATGACTGAGGCTATGGATAATAAAACTTCTGCCGGTGCTAATCAGATGAAGTTATATTAAGGTAGCAGACACAGGGGATAGTATGAAGGAAGCCCAGCGTGTTAAATGTCGAAGGCCTATGGCACATAAACCCGAGTTTGAGGGGAAACATCATTGTAAACATTGCGAAAGAGAAATCGCTGCAGAGGATTTAAAATGAAGATCGCAATTTGTGGAAAGATGGCCAGTGGAAAAACCACATTGGCTGATTGGTTTGTAGAACACCATGACTTCCTAAAGATATCTCTGGCTGCCAAAGTTAAAAATGTGGCTAAAGATTTATTTGGTATGACTCATAAAGACCGAAGATTGCTACAACAGATTGGAATGAAGATGCGAGAGATTAAAGAAGATGTCTGGATTGACTATCTGGTTAACCTCCAAGTTGATGAAGGTGAAAACCTAATTGTAGATGATGTTAGATTTATTAATGAAGCCGAGAAACTTAAGTCTGCAGGTTGGATACTTATTAGAATTAATATCGATGATGAACTGCAATGTGAAAGATTAAAGGATACCTATCCTGATGACTGGGAAGTCCATTGGATTAGTCGCACTGACTCTTCTGAAGCCCAAGTAGATTTAATTCCCACCAAGTTATTGGATTTAGAAATTACTGCTGTTAATAAACAATGGCCCATAGAGTCCCTGCTTAATCTTATTCAGTGAATCCAATAGAACGGGGGTTCCATTTGGGAAGGTCCTGTGAAACACCCATAATTTTATTATGTCTTCGATGAAACACATTACCAACATTAAAATTAATAGAAATAGGAAAAAAACGCTTTCCGCTCATGTGTTTTTTCAAGGAAGCCTCCACACTAATATATTGTTCAAGTTGATATCTCTCACTAACTCTAACTGGATTTGACTCTGCATTCCACTCTATTTCGTCACCCCAATCATCATCCTTTTCAGGAGGTTCTGTCCAATCAATGTCATCCCAATCAGGGTCATCTCGCAAAACTTTAAGCCATCGGCGTATTTCATATTCTTCAGCAGAACCAAACCATTGCGGTTTATCTCTTCCTCTATTACTACAGCCTTCTGGAATATCTGCCATGAGGTCATCTGCAAACTGACAGTTACGACACCGAATAACTACAATTCCTGCACGGTCATAATCATTTGAAATATATTTAATGACTACCATATCGTGATCACAATCTGCTATTTCTTCTTTATGCAACTGATCACCATCTTCATCTTTATGTAAATGCCAATCCCCTCTCTTGCTGACATGACTGTCATCAAACTTATATTTTGTGTCGAAAGGACAGTTATCACACTTAATAGTAACTTCGGCTTCAATATCTCGTTCATAATCTAACTGAATGCCGGGGGTGTATTCAACAATACTAAGTTGATGTTCTAATTTTGGAGATATATAATAATCATCTGGTCCATAATCTACGCCTTCATAGTGTCCACGACATTTATTACCACAAAAGTTACGCATCCCTAAGGCAGTTCCAACTTCTATCTTAGCAGGAAGTCCACAGAGATAACATTGAGGATAATCTTGCGAAACATATGATTCTGCAGTCCTATGCACTTCTGAATAATCAATTAATGCATCCGGTTCGTCTTCGCTCAGCACAGGAGGAAAATTATGATCACCGAAGTTAATAGCCATTGGAAAATCATGAATGAATGGCCAGTTCTTGTAGTGTTTGGGGTCTAATAACTCCACTCTTTCTACTTGATGTGTCCAATGACTGCGGCCCAAAAGTCTGGAATAGAGATCTTCAGTATGAAATAATCCATAACCATGTCGTTGTTTAAAATAACTACCGTCTTGAACTGCTTTCCGATAAGAACTTGGATAAGCGGCTACTTCTTCATGACATTGATCGATGGCATCAGCACTATATCCCGGGAATCCTTGTCTACGAGCCACCATAGGGTCAAACCATACTGGTGCACCATGTAGATTATATCCTACATTCCGGGGATCGATTACATCTCTGACCCACCAACCAGACTCATATAAATATTTTACCATATGTTCATAAACAGATTGCTCTTCAGCAATGTTACCTTTATCTTTCAAGTCACGTCCACAATATTGATTAGTGGCTACACAAGGAAGTTTCTCCATCATAACTACTGCGTATTCACTACCTACAGGAATACTTTCTCTGAGTGCACGGACTGCATGAGGATCAGTGTCTTTACTCACATAACTCAATATATTTAATAGATTTATATCCATTTGTCCTCTAAAGTGTTTAAAGATGTAAGGTAAACCCGGGGTTCTGATTCCTTGGTCTTGGTGATTCATAAGTTGAGTAAACATATTATATTGTTGAGTATTACATTCCCAACCCGGAGTATCCAAAGTCATAATTTTAATTACTGCACCATCTGGTCCATTAATTTCCGTTTCGTCCTCAAAGACAAACCCATAATCACCATAGCCGATGAGTTCACCAAACATGATTACTCCTCCTCAGCAACCACATCTATTTGGTCTAAAGCCTTTTTCTCCCGTGCTAATTGATTTATTAATTTACTGGCTTGACGCCGATTAAGATCTGGATGTGGGTCTCCACTCAATCTCTTAATATAATTACGCTGTTTCTCTGTGGCCAAGTCATACCATGCATTGAAAACCTTTTCTTCTGCAGACATACTCTGATCATGGTTACGAGATATCAGCCATTTGTCCTCTTTCCAATGAATTAAAGTATATTTACCTTTATATTTACCTGAATTAACGTAAAACACCCATTTCTTAGGATTGTGGGAAACAGTTTGGAAGGTAGATGTATTATCTAACGAAACCTTGCCAGCACCATATCCTTCCTTAATCTCACCTTCAAAGTCCAACCAAGACATCTTGTGGTCTGATGTAGCAATCGCCAAATGGCGTTTATCTGTTGGCATACCTTTAGGCATACTCCAAGATTTCAAGACACCATCTCGTTCTAAACGAAGATCATAATGTAATCCCGCACGGTGAGCATCGTGTCTTTGCACTCCAAATACTTTATCTGCACTTGGGGCAGCCTTGAAGGAGTCTTCCCTTTTATTATACAGCCATGTTTGGTAGGCTAATTCAATTGTTTCTTCATCGTAGGTATCAGCGTTCTCATTACTTTCAGCCAATTCATCAAGGAACTCTTGAGGGTAACCACAGTCTTTCCATGGGTCCTTAGATGGTTCGGCACCGAATAGACTACCTAATCCTTCAAATCCCTTGGGATGCACATCATAATTCTGCTGACTTAGATTTATGGCCATAGGTGTGTATTTCTTTCGCTTATCTAAGTTTTCTTGAGTTCCAACCTTCCACCCTAATCGCTTCTTAAACATATGTTCATTCATTTCCTCAGAGTTTTTATTATCTTTATTTAGTTTCTGGAGAATATCCCACTCAGGACCTCTACCAAACATTACCTCTGGCATTTTATGTTTGACATTTAAGATAAGTATACGATAATCCTCAAAGGTTTTTTCAGACTTTTGGTATGTTGCTAACATTTCCGGCGTAGCCATGAATCCCACCATGGCTTCAGTAGTCCCACATTCCGAACATATCTCAGTTTGGTTATCATATCGTGCTAAAGCACCGGGATACTTGCCGGGGGTTTGGTTGTTAGGGATATATTCAAAACAGATGGGGCACCTTGGATACGTTTCCGATTCTGCCTTTTTCCGATTCCATCCCTTTCTATCTTTGGGTTCTTTGTATGGCCTACCTAATTCAGTATAAACATCTTGTTCGGTCTTTCCAGCCAAATAAGTTTCAGTATCTCGATCCCAGACGCCATACTCATTAAGTTTCTTCCCTTGCTTCTTAGCCATAATCCTATATTTAATATTAAAATCAGCAGGACCTGTGAAATATAAGATAGTAGCACCCCAAGCATCCGGGGTGGTGACCTTAAAGTCTACCTTTTCGCCATCAATAATAACTTGGGCTTTGTTTTCACCTACCCAATTAACTCCCTGATTAGGTGGTAACATATTAGGAAGGGTATAACCCTCTTTAGGAATAATAACGAAATCAATGTCGCCAATCATCTGAGAACCACGACGATAAGAACCACAAGCCATGATTTTATCAACCATAGGCTTCATATGTGCTTCCACTTCGGCTACAATCTTATCTGCTTTGGCTCGGGGGAACTTAACTTTAGTTTCAGCCATATAAGTATATTCCCCTTCAGAGGATCTCCAGAATCCGGGTCTGTTTGTTACCTCATCAAACCTATTCTGCCATGGAAGGTTATCCCTTGTAACGTCTATAAGATTAGGCCTTTTTACCATTTTTCCAAATCTGTCCTTCCGATCTGGCATTGGATTGGACACGACGGCACCCATACCTAAATCTGAATCATATGGAAGAACTTGCCCTATCGGAATGTCCTGCGTGATAGCGATGTTATCAAAACCGGGCTGATTCCAATCTTTGTTATCAGATTTAATGTAGGATAAACCTTCCATGTCAATCTCAAACATAGGGAATCCTTTCCAATCAATCTGAAAGGTAGCGGGTGTGTTGCCCATAATAGCATAATGCCCTTCCCTCATAGTTCTATCCAGAGGAAGGTATCCCAGTTCCAAGCCCAGAGCATATTCGTGGGGATTTATAGCCCTCCACGCTATTTCTCCCTTTTCACCAACCGCAGGTGCCTCAAACTCGGCATTTAAACCATAATTAAACTTGGCTTGGTCTTCTAAGAAATTACCGGTAATAGAATTAGAATACATTAAATCTTGCACGGACCAATCCTCAATCTGTATTTCGTCTTGAACTGAACCGGGGAAACCTTCTACCCCAAAATGTTTGGTTTCCTTGAGCACGGCGATGGCGGCGATGGCTTCTGGGTAACTACCAAAGGTGCCCTTTGGACCAAGTTCGATATATTGGTCAGTAATGGGGGCTTTGTCATCGTAGGCGTCTGGGTCCTCGTCACTACTCATTATTGTGTAAGTGAGATCGGAACGATGGAAAAGAGACTCGATGAGCGTATTCCTCCCTGTCTCCTCGGTGGCTGCTTCCTGTATGGTGAGTGGGTAGATTGATTGGTCGTAAAGGAATATCGTTTCCAGATTCGGCATTTCATCAAGGATTACTTTATGCGGAAAAAATCCGGAAATAATCAATGAATCGGCACGAAGTAGGGCTTCACGGATTTCTGGGATGTCTTCAGAGAACGGGTGGGCGGCGTTGAAGTAGTAATCAATGGTGCGGCCTTTGGGAGTTGTGAAACGGATAACAAACGCACCTTCCTTGTTGAGTTCTCGGAACCGATAATCGGTGGAATAATCGAGGGCCTTCGCCATGTCGTATATTTCGTTCATGAACCAGTCTTGCTGTCTGTCTGTTTGTTCTGGGCCTCCGGCGTAATCGTGTTCTGGGCCGGAATCAATCAAGACAAAGTGTTCTGCGTTGATGACTTCGGCAACCGAGAGGTGGTTAGCAGGGCCGATGTAAACTGCCAGTGATGGGTTTACTCCTTCAACCTCAAACTCTGCTTGGAATCTCCACTTCTTGTCAAAAGAACCGCTGACAAACTTTAGGAAATCTCTATCATTACCTGTAATATAATCATATTTACACTTGAGAACTAATGTTTTTTGTTCTTTGTCCATCATAGGTAGTCCCACCATGGGAACACTACGGTGCCGATACATCTCCACAGTATAATAATTCTTTTCACATGCTTCTTTGAAGGTGGTTAATGCAGACATCAAATCCACATAGTTAATTAAATCTACTATAATGGCAGAATTAGTAGAGTTTGGGTATGCTACCACACTATACCATTCCCTCTGGGCAGGACGGTAGTTTACTCCTTCGGCAGAACGCTCTACAGTATCAAAAGTGCCAGAAGCCAACTGCTTTTCGATTTTCTTAATTTTACGATTGACTGGTTTGGCCTCCGTGGTATCATCAATAGGGAACGGTTCCTCAGTAAATAGATAACTAAAATAATTATATCTTAAACGATCGTAAACATCATTGGACATCCAGTCTGTCGAAACAGGGAGTGGGGCAACAATAGGATCAAATATAACTAATTCACCATTAGGGCGAAAACCATAGTTTCCGGCGTTAGCAGTATCTCGAGTTACCATACCTAAATCATTCCAAAGAAAATTGGCTACTTCTTTAAAAACTTCTACTCTGGGACGAAGGTGACTACGGCCATAACGTTCCGGCACCCTTAATTTTTCCATAACACAAATATAAGAATTACGGTGCCCCGGGCCCCTCATATTCAAAAAGTTCTCTTGAAATGTTTCTGCACCGTCTGGATTCGCAGAAGATTCAATATTTTCTAACATATATTTAGCATCTTGTAAAGGTATCTCTAACAAAGCAGTGTCATAGATTTTTGGCAAACCGGTGGGCACCGACGCCCCACTTTTACGATACGACATAGTTTCTTCAAACATATACATCATCATTTTGGCCGACATGGGCCTCCACAACATAGAAGTAGAAAACTCGTGATCATAATCTCTATGGGCTGCATTATACCTATCAGGGAATCGGCTTAACAAATACTCATCATACTGAAAGGCATCTAAAATAGTTTTCCCAACTCTTGGAAATGCTTTCATAACTTTAATAACTTTATCTGGTTCTCGATTATGTTCAAAAACCCAACCTGTGGCACCACTGGAGATATAATCTCCTATCATGTCAAGATTAAATACCAACTATCATCACCTATGTTCTGGGAAAAAACCATCGATTACTTCGATAATCTTTTGTTTGTTGGAATTAGCATACCACAAACCACCCAGAACAGCCACAATACCAACGGCACCTGCAGCGTTGAATACATTTATTTGGTTAGAACTAAAACCTTCTGCACCCAATGTAGGACCTTCTAAATCCATAATGCCCATCATACCATATCGTCCAAGTGCTTCTTGGAACTTAAACCAATCCACTCCGGAATCATTACGAAGTGTTAAACCACCATTTCCATCTGATACTTGTTTATTTTGTCCAGATTCAGGAGTAATGCCATATGGGTCGACGCCGGGGTTGGAATCACGCATCGCTGATACAATGGTCTGTGTATCGGGGAACACTAAGGTTCGCACACGATTATGAATAACCTTTTTGCCAGATGGCTTACCATCAGGTCCCTTTTGAATCTGCTGATGTGGATAAACCACGAATTGTGCAATATATTTATTATTATCTCGAGAATCAACGAACTCTCGGCAGATATCTGTGGAAGAGAAGTATTGACGGCCCGTATAAATCTTACCATCTTTTAGTGGATGGCCATGAATAGTCCATTTTTGGTCATCTAAACCACGCATTAATTTATCTTGAGCACCTTTACTCTGTGGAGATACTTTAATAGCAGACTCATCACCATAGGATACTCCGCCCAATTCATAAAATCCGCCTTCATCATAAACATAACACATCCACTCACGTTCTTCGTTTGTGTTGTCCGCATATTTCTTCATCTCTCGAAGAGAGCGGTCACTAAACTTTGAAAACTCCTTCTTCCAAAGGGGTATACCTGTATCTGTCATTACCTGTATGAGATCACCACCGTATCATTAGTCTTCCCACTACTTAACTTTAATGGTTTGCCCATTTGTTCCAACAATGGCTTTAAGGATGCAGCACATTCTAATTTAATTGGATAACCTTCGGGACTTGATGCCACGAGAGTATAAGCAATATTTTTATCATCGCAATAATCAATAACACCGGGGATTGCTACTGGATAGACATTTTGACCCATCTTAATAAGTCGTGTCTTAACAAATGTAAATCCTGCTTCCCCTGTAGCCAACTGATCTCCAGTAAATTGTTTAACTTCACCAGATATTAAGTCTACTCGAGTTTCCAAATGACGATCTGTGCTCAAAGTTTGACTCAAAGAACGCTTCTTGGCCTTTTCCTTTGCTGCTTGTTTGGCCTTTTCCTTTGGAGTAAGGGATGTATCTACTACTTCTGATGGGTCCCATGGGACTTCACCAGCACCTTCTACAACAGGTTGATAACAATCTAAAGTTAATTTGGGCAATAATAGCCCACCTACAAATGTGTTGGGATTGGAAGGGGGAAGGATTACTACATAATCTCCTCCGAAATCTTGGGAAACAGTCACTACGGTGCCAATATCAAACCCAGCATCTAACCATGGACTAACAACTTCGCCCTTAGATGTGGTATCACCTACACCTACTGGTTTCCAATTATCTAAATCATTGGGATCGGGATAATCAATAACTACTGGGTCTTTGTAAAGTCCTAAATAATCGGTAACTTTAACTCTATCAGTTCTTTTATGTTCTGGTTCTTGTCCGGACATCATCTGCATTATGACCTGAGGGTCACCACCTAATTCCAACCATGTGGCCACAGATTCATATAATTCAGGCCATTCAGATTTGGCATATGTGCCATCTAAATTAACAATGGTGCAAATAACCTGCATATTTTCTAAGCGTTGCATTTCATCAGTATAGGCTTCCTCGAAAGCCTCTTGAATATCTCCACGAGATTGGTCTAAATCGCCCATGTCGGCACGATTCATGGCTTCATCAATAGGATTACCTAATGGAGCGACCTCAAAATTACCTTCGTCAAGACTATCAATCACAGCCTGTGCTTCGGCTTCAGAATCAAAAGTCATTGGTGCGCCTTGATCTTGAAGGAACTGTCCAGTATCTTTATCTAATATACCCCACTTCTGCTCATTAAGTTCTTGAGATGCTTGTTTGGCCACCTCATCCATAGCGTTAGCACCTTCTTGGTCTTGCATGACTTGGGCGGCTTGACTCCCTGCTTCTGCTGCATCCTTAATACTGGCCCAATCTTCACGGGTTTCTGCAGTATCAATAGCATCATTAAGATTATCAATGGCATTATTCAACGCATCCTCTGCCCCTTCGGGGTTATTTTGACTGGACTGTGAGTTGGCCTCGTTAGCATCATTCTTGGCTTGAGTAGAAGATTGTTGAGATTCACTGGCTGTTTGTCCCTTCTGCATATTATCTATTTGTTCACTTGCAGCCTGCTTCTGTTCATTAGTTAAATCAGAATCATTAATGGCATCACGGACTGCTTCTTTAGCAGACTCCATACTACCATTGTCAAGAGGATTATTGGGATTTCCATTCTTACAACATTCATCTAAAGCATCCATAGCCTCATCGTAATTACCTTGTTGTGCCTCATGTTTGGCCTCATCAGACATATCACTACATTCTTGATTACGGTTATCAGATTTAGTCTCGTGGTCTTGTTGTGCTTGGTCTTTAGCAGCATCTCGAGCCTTATCTTGCTCTTTCTCTTGGTCTGTCTTGGGAACATTCCCTACGAAATCATCCAGAGAGTTTTTAGAATTATCTTGTGGTTCTTGTCCCGTGCCATCACAATCAGCACAATCTTTGGAAGGATCGGAACTATCGTCGCCACTACCATTACATTCACCACATTGTTCGCTTTCGCCGGGTGCAGAACCTTGTCCACCTCCTCCAGATTCTTGGTCAGAACCTTGCGATGAGTCTCCATTACCAGATTCTCCGCCTTCGCCTTGTCCTTCTCCTTGTCCTTGGCCTTCGCCACCTTCTCCGCCTTCGCCTTGTCCTTCTCCAGAACCTGAGCCTTCTCCTTGGCCTTGACCTTCGCCAGAGCCTTGGCCTTCACCGCTTCCGCTTCCTTCTCCTGACCCAGAGCCTTCACCGCTTCCGCTTCCTTCACCAGAGCCTTCGCCGGAACCACTGCCTTCACCTTGACCACCGGATTCTCCAGAACCTTGGCCTTCGCCACTGTCTCCAGAGCCACCCTCTCCACTTTCCCCAGAGGTTGCAGAGCCTTCTCCTGACCCTTGGCCTTCGCCCTGTCCTCCTTCACCTGAAGGAGTTAAACCGGGAATACCCTCTCCATCTGAAATTGGGAATGGTAATGGGCTTTGAGGTGGTCCTCCTCCTCCATCTGGTTGTGGGCTTCCGCCTCCGCCACCGCCGCCGCCGCCTCTACCACCGCCGCCTCCGCTTGGTGGCATTTGCATAGGACTCATCTGTCCGCCGGTTCCTTGTCCGCCGGGGACTGTAACCGGACCATGGGGTGTTTGCATATTGGCTTTTTCATCTACATAAACCCAATCCTTCTGGGAACAACCCTTAGCAGTATCATATTTAATCATAAGTATATTAGGGCCTGTTTGAACTCGGATAAGGGGGCAATTCATAAGTATCGATGCCCAAAAGTTAATAATCTGTTCTGAACCTGAGGTGAGAGTTAAAGATATCTTATTTCCAATTATACCCGATGGCGGGACTGCCTGTGATGGATGCGCTTCTACCATATGCTTAATAGCAGGAATAGTGGAAACTATTAGTGCAGGGGTGTCATTAGTATAATAATAACATACATGTATCCAACCTGTAGGGGGATTGGCCCTAACAGCAGTGTCTCCAGTTTGAGGATCTAACCATAGATAGTTCACCATAGTTATTATTAAGCAGGGCTCGCTATTTAAGTTTTAGTATTTATATAGGTTGTTTATGATAAGACTAAGGTATATAAGGGTGCTGACAACCACACTTAATTAGCCCGCCAAGACAGGGCACAAAAAAGGTGAAAAAAAAATGAGTAATACAAACGCAGATGAAATAGCAGCATTTATGAATGAACTTGAAGAGACCCGACCCGCAAGAGTCGGTGGTCGTCGTGGGGCAACCTATGACATCCTGAAGCCAGAGTTCGGTGCAATATACCGAAACTACGCTATCCTCTCTTTTAACCACGGAACAAGCCCATTGGGTGCAGATTCAGTCGTGGTTCGTATGGTAAACATGGACACAGGTCGTCGAGAGAAGATTTACCTCCAATCCTACGAAATCCAAGACTGGGACCGTTTCGTGAAGAACAACGAAGTTGTCACTGAAGAAACTTCTGAAGATGGGGTCAAGAAAACCTACAACCTTCCAATCCTATGTGACTTCCTAAAGCAAAAGGAAGAATCCCAGAAGAATCCGGGTCGCTTCTACAAATCATTCAACGCAATCGCTCGTGGCCCTGTAAGCCGTGACGATTTGCCTGACTACCACGAAGACCAAGCACCTCCTGCAGAAGACGCAGAAGTAGCATCTGAGTGAAACTAACCTTCATTGGTTTGCTGGACACTTGGCCGCAAGGCTATCTATTCTGGAGTCTCTGGGCTTAGCCCCTTCGGGTTTTTACCCGAATCCTGCCTTGAGTGGGTTTAGGGGTGGCCTCAGGCTCTATGGTTCCACCACTTGATTAGTTCCACTTCCTTTCTGGTTGAGGTTAAAGATGTTCGTCTTCTGATGGCATT
>LWDU01044714.1_pt1 | contig 23067 bp, 22 predicted proteins | sample 727161 | NCBI WGS metagenome assembly LWDU01 (sample SAMN04566230, study PRJNA314399) | hydrothermal vent metagenome | isolation source: deep sea hydrothermal plume seawater | place: Mexico: Gulf of California, Guaymas Basin | collected 2004-07-11
TGGAAACAAAGTTATGTCTTCCACCCTATTCTCAGATTATGATTGGGAATGCTGAATTATTAAAATTTCAAATGGTAGACATGGTTGCAGCTAATGCTGTGTTTCAATGGTTTAAAGATCCTGGGGAGTTTTTAAAAAGGTTAAACTCTTGCATAAAGCCAAATGGAAGATTGATTTTTAGCACTTTTGGCCCGAGAAGCCTTGCAGAACTTCGAAAACTTGGCTCATTAGAAAGTCCCGCTTTACTTCTTTCAAGTAATGAATGGAGTCAGTTAATCAAAGAAGCTGGATTCACATTGGATTCTTTTGCAAAAAAAACACATAAATTATTTTTCACTAACACCTTAGCGCTACTCAAAAACCTACAACAACTAGGGGCAGCGCCTACAAAAATGACTAGCCAGAGAGCATTACGTCAGTTAATTAAGAATTATGATGAGGCTTATTTTACTAATCAAGGTGTATATGCAAACTGGGAATTATTGTTTTTTTCAGTAAAAAAAAATCAATAAGAAAAATTTTTTGATGCAATATTAGTCTGGGGATTTTTAAAAAAAAATTATATTTGATGCAAAAGTTCTTAACAGACAATTTATCATTACTAAGTCATAAATCACCTGAGCTGTGTTCATTAATTAAAAAAGCTCCTAATGATAGTCAATATAATATATCTATCTCAAAGTCTGGAATACCTACACTATCAAAAATTTTTCCTGACGGGACAGAAAAATTTTTACACAGCAAGTATGATCCATTAAAAGAAGCCACGCAATTTATAGACACAAAATACTCAAATGAAGAATCAAATTATATTTTAATTGGACTTGGGCTGGGTTATCACCTAAATGATCTTCATAAAAAAATATCACCACAAGACCAAATAATTATATTTGAAAAAGATCCCGCTCTAGCTCGATTAGCATTATTCCACAATAATTTTTCTGATGTCTTACGTAATCCAAAAGTTAGCATTTACGTAGATGTTGATCCAAGTAAAATTGAAAAAATTTTATATGAGCATCGTAGTGATTTATCAATTCACGGATATACACCAATAATCATTAAACCCATAATTGAGTTAGATAGTAAGTATTACACGCAAATAAATCTAGCTATAGAACAAGCATATCAAAAATTCAAACTTGATATAAGTACACAAGCTGTATTTTCAAAAAAATTTTATAAAAATATATTTGATAATGGTCTATCTATTACAGAAAGTCCTGGTGTATCAACAATAAAAGATACCTTCAAGGACATTCCAGCTTTAGTAGTATCAGCGGGTCCCTCTCTAGATAAAAATATTGGACTTATTCAAAGTGCTGAAAAGAGTATTCTTATTGTCGCAGTGGCAACTGCATTACAGCCTCTATTAAAAAATAATATCAAACCTGACTTTGTTGTATCTATCGACCCAAATGAAGAGACATTACGTTCATTTGATATTAATATAATCCCAAAAGATTTATGGCTAATTTATGACCCGTGTATTCCTTTATCAATAAGTTCTCTCTTTAATAAAAGAAAAATTATAATTGAAAGTAAAATAGAACTCGCTAAATGGATTACAGATCACAGCTCAAAAAAAGGAGACCTGGGGGAGATATCATCAGTAGCACATGCAGCATTTTATTTAACTAGGTACTTAGGATGTAAGCCAATTATTCTTGCAGGACAAGATTTATCTTTTGAAGGTCCTCGAATGCATTGTACGGATTCTTTTTATAATCAAGCAAATCAAGACAATATTCAAACAGATCAGACATTAAAAACGCTCCAGAACATTAAGCATAGGAGCTACGCCCAGTCAATAACTTCTGCATTAGACTTATTTGACAACTACTCAAAAACAACTAAAGCAATGGAAACATACAAATATCAATTAAAAAAAGAAATAAGCGGGAATATTACTATCTTAAATGCAACTGAAGGCGGCGTGAATATACCAGGAGCAACAAATTTATCATTAAAAGAAGCAATAAATAAACACTGTCTACAAAACAAGATTCATATAGACACAAGTTTTTTAAAAAAAATTAAATATCCAGAAAAAAATCAATCTCTTTTGACTTCAATTAGAACCCAATTAGACAAGATTGAAAAAATAGATCAGGCTACAATAGTAATAAAAAATAAATATTTAATAGACAACAAAAAGAAAATAAATAAAAGAAAATTTACCATAGAAATGGAATCGTTTTACCTATATTTAATCGAGGATAAAACCACAATTGCTTTAATGCAGGGCTATGACTATATTGGGTTTGTAGAATGGAATCAAACAACAAAAAAAATCAGTAAATTAACAAACAAGTTACCTGAAGTAGATAGTCTTGAGAAAAAATTTATACGGGATCGTCTTTTTATTAATCGACTTTCAAATACCATCAGTTTTTTATATTTCGGTTTTAAAAAATTGGAAAACGATTTATCTTAAGATTTTATTGCTTCAATAATGCTCGAACCAAATCCAATTTCTGTTTTTTTTATTTGGGTGAACCCTGAGTTTTTCAATAATGAATAGACCTCGCTAAAAGTGTATGATTTTCCAGTTTTTGTATAAAGTAGCATTGTAATAGCAAATAACGCTGCATCATATGGCTCTACTTTGGAATTTTTCAAAAACATATCATATAAAATAAATCGCCCACCCTTTTTAAGACACTTATTTATCTTTTTAAATAGAGTTTTATTTTCACTGGTATTATATATGTGAATAATATTAGATAGTAGAACCGTATCGTATCCTGACCCAAATTTATCACCAAACAAATCACCACTAACAAAATTTAAACGTTTGTAAACGGATTGATTTTTAAATATTTTGCGCGCTACTTTAATTGCGACAGCACGGTCCAATAATGTCGCTGTGGCAGTTTTATCTTTTTTTAAAATTGCCACACTATAGGACCCTGGCCCACATCCTAAATCAATCAATTTACCTACCTTTTTTTGCGTCACTGCTTGTGCTAGCTTTGCAGCGTATTTCTCGCTTCGTTCATGCATCGCAAGCGTAAAAAGGTTCCTAAAAATAGGGTCATCTTCACCTTCAAACTCTTTAAGGTTTCTTCCATATTTGATTGTGTGGATAAGACTCACATATTCACTGCAACCATCCATCTTTAGCATTACCGTTCCTTTTTTAAAGTCAGGACTTGATTCGCAAAAATATTTGTAGGTCACATGGGTATTTTTATATCCATTAGTATTTTTGGTTAATACACCCATTGCAGTAAGTGCATTTAAAAGAACCTCTGCACCTTCTAATGTTACTTTAATATCCTTTGCTACTTGCTTTGCTGAGACAGATTGCTTTTCTATTATTGAAAAAACCCTTAATTCCAAGGCAGACAGTAATATATTAGCCTCTTCCAATTGATCTATTTTGTTAATAATTTGATTATATGAAAGCATGATTTTTTAAACTATTATCTTTTCTAAAGAATTTAAATTGAATAGACCAATATTTTAAATTCTAATTTAATACTTATAACATTTTAAGAATGCTAAAAATTATTTTTGGATTAGTTGAGATAAATTCATAAACATTGATCTAATAAAGTGCGGAGGGGGTTTTTTTAATCCATTTTGAAGAATATGAAGGGCCTGACTTTTTTCTCTTTGTTTATAAAGCGATAAGGCGAGTACCAAATGAGACATGTACCATTTTTCACTATTAGGATATTCAGAAATTAAACGAGATAGGGGGTTTGAGACCTTTGATATGTTGCCTAGCCGATATTGCGACATCGCTAATCCAAAAAGTATATTATCAGTTACTAAATATGGTGGGTTGGAAATGAGAGTTTTTTTAAATAATTGTTTACTTTTTAAATAATGACCTTTTTTAAAATGAAGAAATGCATCGAAATAATCCTTTGAAGAAAAAACAGGATCAGGTGTAATTGATTTGCTTAACTTAGCTACCTCACTCTGAACAGCTTTACTATTAAGTCTGACACTATCTAACCGTTGACCCAATTCAGCCACATGAGTTTTTTCCTGATCGATCATTCCTGATATGGCTGCATCCATAGATTCAATATTTGGAAAAATTTCCTTAATTCCCGCGCGCATATCTATTTCATCAGAGTCAAGAATCTCTGATTTCATAAACAACACTTCTATATCGTGTTCGATCTCATCAAACCCAGACTGAAGAATACGTCTCTGCTCCAAATCATTCTCATCAGGAGGAATCCAAATATGACGATCTGCAGTGTTTATACTGGAGTCAATCGAGTTTGATTGAGATAAAGTCGTACAAGCAAATAAAAAGGAAGCAAAAATTATTAAAATATATTTTTTAATCATTTTTAAAATAAAATTGATTTATAATTCAACAATTGCTTTATAATAGTAGAAAACATCAACTATTTCAACTGGTTAGAATTGTGAAAGATTATTATTCAATATTAGGAGTCTCTCGGGGATCTTCAGAAGAGGATTTAAAAAAAGCTTTTCGGAAAAAGGCTATGGATTATCATCCAGATAGAAATAAAGACAGCCCCAAAGCTGAAGAAAATTTTAAGGAAATTAATGAAGCATATGCTGTTTTGAGCGATAAAAAAAAACGATCACAATATGATCAGTTTGGAAGTGATGGATTTCATAAACGCTTTTCAAGGGAAGATATTTTTAGGGATTTTGACGCTGGTGATGTTTTTAGTGACTTTGGCTCTCAAACTGGTTCTCGCGGGTCTGGAGGGTTTCCTGATTTAGATAGTTTTTTATCCGGTCACGGTTTTGGCGGTCCACGTATACAAAAAGGAAAAGATATAAGACAGGATTTTTATATATCTTTCCACGAAGCTGCCCTCGGAACTCAACGAAGCATTATGGTTGAATTAAATGGGGAAAAAACAGAAACAACCTTCAAAGTACCTGGAGGATCTAAAGATGGATGTCAATTACGACTCGTTGGAAAAGGTCAACCTGGAGTAAATGGTGGGACTCAAGGAGACTTATATCTAAAAGTACGTATTAATAAACACCCTCACTTCTCTAGAGAAGGAGATGATTTATTAATAAATAAAGAAATAAGTCCAACGGAAGCCTTGCTAGGAACTTCTGTTGAAGTTCCCACACTAAAAGACTCGCAATTCTTAACAATTCCTCCATGTACTCAAAGCCATACTAAACTTAGGCTAAAAGGAGTGGGCATTCCATATAATCATGGAAAGAATACAGGAGACCAGTTAGTTCGTGTTATTGTGAAATATCCAAAGAAACTAACTGACCAACAGCTTGAATTGGTTCACAAGCTAAAAGTCTCTGGTTTGTAAAAAGAATCACCACCATTATATATTTTTCATATTAGGGTTATACGATATGGCTTCCATAAATTTCACTCCAGATAAATTAATTCATCACATTGAAGATGGTAGTCGTTTAATTGAAGTTTGTGATGAGATAAGTGTTTCTTTAGCTTTCGGCTGTACCGAGGGAAGTTGTGGCGTTTGTGAGCTTACTGTTTTGGATGGGAAAAATAATTTGTCTAAAATAACCGATGAGGAAAAAAACTATTTACTCCCTGAGGACTTAGAAGAGGGAATGCGTTTAGGGTGTCAATTAAAAATTCGTCAAGGAGATGTGAGCTTAACTTGGAAAAAAAGTAAAAAATCTTAAAGTCATTTCAATATATTTTTTATTTTTTTCAGAGATATTATTTATGCATCCTAACTAATAAATTTTTTTTGCTATTGACTTACACTAACTCAATAAATAGAATGAGAAAAAATTATATTACTCTTTAAGCCGGTACTGAGAGACCGTTAAGGGATTTAATGCTATTTAAATTAATCAACTAGCTCCTTGGACGATGTAATTCCGTAGGAGCTATTTTTTTGCCTATACTTGGAGTTAACATTGAACTCTGTTGTTTTTAGCGAACAAGATATTTCTAGAGCGGTAACCCGTATAGCTCATGAAATATTGGAAAAAAATAAAGGAGCTAAAAATTTATCTCTGGTTGGCATCAGAACGAGAGGTGTGACTCTAGCAACAAGAATTAAGAAAAGTATTAATGATATTAATGGTTTAGATATAGATCTTGGAGTTTTAGATATAACTTTTTACCGAGACGATTTAGCTATAGGAAAACATAATCCCGTAATAGAGAAAACAAGCATTCCATTTTCCTTGGAGAGCAAAAACGTTATCTTGATAGACGATGTTATTTTTACAGGGAGAACGATAAGGGCTGCTATCGATGCTCTGATTGATTTTGGTAGACCCGCTTCAATTCAACTTGGTGTCCTAATAGACCGAGGACACAGAGAGCTTCCAATTAGACCTGATTATGTTGGTAAAAATATACCAACATCTAAAACTACCCGCGTGCAGGTTCTAATGAAAGAAAATGATGGCAAAGATGAAGTTTGTGTAATAAACGATTTAACTATAGACAATACTTGATGTTTAACCTTAAAAATATCTTGGGAACGAAATGCTTATCCAAAGAAGATATAATTACTATTTTAGATACTGCTGATTCTTTTAAAGAAATTTCCACCCGTCCAATAAAAAAAGTACCCACATTGCGGGGGAAAACTGTTATTAATTTATTTTTTGAACCAAGCACTAGAACGCGTACTTCTTTTGAAATCGCAGGTAAAAGGCTGAGCGCTGATGTTATCAATATTTCAGAATACACAAGCAGTTCAGTAAAAGGAGAAAATCTAATAGACACCGCTCTGAACCTAGAAGCCATGCATCCAGATATTATGGTTGTACGTCACTCTCTCTCAGGAATAGCTGAAATGCTTTCTCAGTATGTTGAATGTCCCATCATAAATGCGGGTGATGGATACCATGAACATCCCACTCAGGCCTTACTAGATCTGCAAACAATTAGAGAGGCAAAAGGGACCTTGATGGGCTTAAATGTAGTAATTGTTGGAGATATCGCGCATAGCCGAGTGGTCAGGTCTAATATTTACGCTATGAAAACAATGGGTATGCATGTGAAACTTATTGGTCCTCCTACTATGATTCCTCTAGAAATAGAGAAGATGGGGGTTAGTGTAGGTTATAACTTAGAAGACTCAATAAAAGGTATGGATGTTATCATGATGCTCCGCTTACAAAAAGAAAGACAAAGCAAGTATCTCTTACCTAGTATTCGAGAATACTCTAACTTATATTGTCTTACATCTCAATTACTAGAAAAAGCAAAAGATGATGTACTTATTTTTCATCCAGGTCCGATCAACCGTGGAATTGAAATTTCTCTAGATGTTATGAAAAGTGAACGATCTTTTATACTAACCCAGGTTACGAACGGAGTTGCTATTCGAATGGCACTTATGTATCTCCTTCTAGTAAACAAAAATGACAATAATAATTAAAAATGGAAGGGTTATTGACCCAGCCAACAATATAGATGAACCCAAGGATATCTTGATAAGTAAGGGGAAAATTAAAGCTTTAGATTCACCCGGAAAGATGAATTTTGGCACTGAAGAAAAGCCCTCAGTTATTGATGCCAAAGGCTGTGTAGTCTGTCCAGGGTTGATAGATATGCATGTACATTTTAGAGAACCTGGATTCGAGTATAAAGAAACTATTAAAACGGGGTGCGAATCCGCTGCAGCTGGTGGCTTTACTTCTGTGGCAATCATGCCAAATACAAACCCCGTAAATGACACAAGAGCAGTCACAGAACATATTTTATCTCTAGCAAAGTCTGAAGGAATTGTGAATGTATATGCCATTGCTGCTATTTCGAAAAAGCTAGCTGGGGAAAGTTTATCGGAAATGGGTGATCTAAAAAATGCTGGGGCGATAGCGTTTTCAGATGATGGGCGTCCCGTTATGAATAATGAATTAATGCGCAGCGAAATGCTAGACCTTACGGAAGGTGGTTGCATGAACGAGGGAATGGTGTCAACTGAGCTAGGGTTAAAAGGTATGCCTTCAGAAGCTGAAGACATAATGGTCTACCGTGATATTGCTCTACTTGAAAAAACTGGAGGGCGGCTCCATGTTGCACATATAAGTAGTAAAAATTCTGTTGAGCTTGTAAGACAGGCAAAATCTAAGAGATTACCTGTTACTTGTGAAGTAGCTCCTCATCATTTTACATTAACAGATGAGGCTGTGCGTGGATATGACACGAACACAAAAATGAGTCCTCCACTTCGCACAAGTGATGATGTTGAAGCTATTAAAGAAGGTTTAAGAGATGGAACAATTGATATTATTGCTACCGACCATGCACCACATGATATTACAGACAAACATCTTGAATATCAAAATGCGTGTTTTGGCATTGTAGGACTGGAAACTGCCCTGCCCCTTTCTTTAAAATTAGTAGACGAAAAAATCTTATCTTTGAGTAATCTAATTAAGAAGCTCACCTCTACTCCTGCTGATATATTCAATCTAAGAGCTGGAAATCTTTCGTTGGGCAGCGATGCTGATATTGTAATATTTAATCCCAGTCTCGAATACGCAATCGATATTTCAAAATTTCACTCCAAAAGTAAGAATAGCCCTTTTGATGGTTGGAAAGTTAAGGGAAAAACCATCCATACTTTAGTTAGAGGAAAAACTGTTTACTCAGAAAATAAAAATTAACATTTCTTTTTAAAGTTATTTTAAAAAATTATGAAAGCTATTTTGGCTTTAGCTGATGGGAGAATATTTGAAGGAACCTCATTCGGGGCTCAAGGTGAGGTTAATGGTGAAGTAGTATTTAATACCAGTATGACTGGGTATCAAGAAATAGTAACTGACCCTTCGTATTATGGCCAAATGGTAGTCATGACCTACCCACTAATTGGTAATTATGGAGTTAACAAAGAAGACTTTGAGTCAGATCGGCCTCACCTTTCTGCTTTTATTATAAAAGAACTTAGCACCGTTTCAAGCAATTGGAGGTCTCAAGGTACATTACATGACTTTCTTACCAAGTATGGCATCATAGGACTCCAAGGTATTGATACAAGAGCATTGACTCGCCACATTAGAAATAAAGGGGCCCAACAGGCTGTCATTTCAACTAAATCAAAAAATCCCCAGATACTAGCTTCTCAAGCAAGCCAATTACCATCCTTAGAAGGCCGTGACTTAGTAAAAAAAGTAACCTGCAAAAAACCATACGACTGGTGTGAGGGTGAATGGGAATTAGACCATGGTAAAACCTTTTTTAAAAGTGACCCTCCAACACCTAGTAGCTATTTTATTGTTGCCTATGATTTTGGAATTAAGAGAAATTTATTAAGAAAGCTTGTTCAGGCAGGGTGCCGGGTAAAAGTCGTACCTGCATCAACAACAGCTAAAGATGTTCTTTCAATGAAGCCAAACGGTGTTTTTTTATCAAATGGACCAGGAGATCCGGCAGGAGTAAAATACGCTTTGAAAAATGTACAATATTTAATTGGGAAAATACCAATATTTGGCATATGCCTGGGGCATCAAATTCTCAGTCTTGCATTAGGCGCACGCACTTATAAATTAAAATTTGGTCACCATGGTGGTAACCAACCTGTTATTAATTTAAAAACAAACAGAGTTGAGATAACCGCTCAAAATCATGGATTTGCAGTAGATCCGAAATCCCTGAGTAGTGACTGTATCATTACATGGACTAACTTAAACGACAATACTGTAGAAGGAATACGGCACAAGTCCCTTCCTGTTTTATCAATTCAATATCATCCAGAAGCATCTCCAGGACCTCACGATTCGTCATACTTGTTTAAAGAGTTCACAGAATTATTAGATTTGCATAAATGATAAAAGATAGCCTAGAGTATTTAATTAAAGCTGCGACAAATACTCCATACTCAAAAAATTTATTGGCAGCTCGTCAGGAATACAACAAATATACTGGTGATATTTTTGATGATGACAAGTCTTATGAGAATCGAATGTCTTTATTTCTTGAATGGTATATTTTTTGCTATATTGATCCTACAAGTGATGAAACAGTACTTAAATTAATAATAAATAATGATAAGAAAATACCTCCCGACATACTAAAAACTATTAGTTCATTTGACTCTAATATCCACGCTCTTTTTATAATCAAAAAAATTAAAAAAAATTCTGTAAGAGTGCTCAATTTANNCAGGAATGTTTTGCTTTCACCCAGATGATTCAAAAATATTTATTAAATATGAAATTAAAAAAATTTTAAAGATTGAAATATCTAACATAAATATACTTAATGAAAAAAACGAAAAATTACGTACTGAGACAAAAAAACTAAATAAAGCGATTGGCGATACAAAAAAAATACAATTAAAACTTCATCGTTCAAAATCTGAGAAAAAGATATTTGAACTTAATCGTAAATTATCCAAGATTGAATCTATTAATGTTTTTTATAAAGATAGTTGTTCTTCGCTAACAAAAGAAATATCTATATTCACTAAAAATAAAATAATTCGTGAAAAAAAATTAAACCAAACATTATTGATGTTTAAACTTTCTTTGATGCAATTATTATTTGAACGTTCTCGTAATATTAAAATTAATAATATTTATAAAAATTAATGCCTAAAAGATCAGATATAAAAAAAATTCTACTTATTGGAGCGGGACCAATTATTATTGGTCAAGCTTGTGAGTTTGATTATTCAGGAACTCAAGCATGCAAAGCTTTGAAGGAAGAAGGCTATGAAGTTATTCTGATAAACAGTAATCCAGCAACAATAATGACCGACCCTGATTTTGCAGATAAAACTTATGTCGAGCCCGTAACTCCTGAAATTGTTGAAATGATCATTAAAAAAGATCGCCCTGATGCCCTCTTACCTACAATGGGGGGACAGACAGCGCTAAACACGGCTCTAGAGATTGCTGACAAAGGTATACTTGATCTATACAACGTTAAATTAATTGGAGCCGATATAAAGTCAATTCGAAAAGCTGAAAATCGGCAACTTTTTAAAGAAGCAATGCTAAGCATAGGACTTAAAGTCCCGCTCAGTGGATATGCTCAAACTCTTGAAGAAGCGTTGGAGGTAGTTAAGAAAACTAAGTTCCCCGCTATTATACGACCATCATTTACACTAGGAGGTAGTGGCGGAAGTATTGCTTATAACCATAAAGAATTTGAATCTCTTGTGATATCCGCAATCAATATTAGTCCGACAAATGAGGTCCTTATTGAAAAATCTCTTATCGGCTGGAAAGAATACGAATTAGAGGTGATGCGCGACCATCTGAATAACGTGGTCATAGTTTGCTCAATTGAAAATCTTGACCCAATGGGAATACATACTGGAGATAGCATCACCGTAGCCCCAATACAAACATTATCAGATAGAGAATATCAATTAATGCGTAATGCGGCAATCGATATCATTCGTGAAATAGGCGTTGAAACAGGAGGTTCTAATATACAATTTGCTGTCGATCCAAAAAATGGAGATATGATAGTAATTGAGATGAACCCTCGGGTATCTCGAAGTTCAGCGCTAGCTTCAAAAGCTACAGGTTTTCCAATAGCAAAAATTGCTGCAAAACTTGCAGTTGGTTATACTTTAAATGAAATTAAGAACGATATTACGCTTGTCACACCAGTATCATTTGAACCAACAATAGATTATTGTGTCGTAAAAATCCCACGATTTACATTTGAGAAGTTTTTCACAACTGACCCTATTCTTTCTACTCAAATGAAATCAGTTGGAGAGGTAATGGCCATAGGCCGTACCTTTAAAGAATCACTTAACAAAGCTCTTCGATCTTTAGAAATTGATGTATTTGGTTTAAATAAAGTCTTAAAAAATATTTCTAGCAATGCAATTTCAAATCAAAATAAAATAAGACATGAGCTAAAAAATATTTTACATAAACCTCTTTGGGATCGTCTATTGTATGTGGCAGAAGCTTTTAGAAACGAATTTTCTGTTGAAGAAATATATCAAATTACTTTTATTGATCCGTGGTTCCTTCAGAATATCAAAGATATTATATCTATTGAAAGAGAATTATTTTTAGCAAAAGATCTTAATGGGATGTCTGACGAGCTTCTAGAAAAATCTAAAAAGAATGGTTATTCAGATATTTTTATTGCTAATATTCTCAATTCCAGTGCAGTTAGTGTGAGAGCCAGACGAAACTCATCTGGCATAAAACCAGTTTATAAAAAAGTTGATACTTGTGGGGCAGAATTTGAAGCGCATACACCTTATTTATATTCAACTTATGAGCAAGAGTGCGAGGCTAAACCGACAAACAAAAAGAAAATCATTATTCTTGGAGGCGGTCCCAATCGAATTGGCCAAGGAATAGAATTTGATTATTGTTGCGTGCATGCATCTTTTGCCCTGAAGGAAGCAGGTTACGAAACAATCATGGTCAACTGTAATCCTGAGACGGTCAGTACTGATTATGATACTTCTGATCGCCTATATTTTGAACCTCTCACTTTTGAGGATGTTTTAAATATTGTAGATGTTGAAAAACCAGATGGCGTCATAGTTCAATTTGGAGGACAAACACCTTTAAAACTAGCAATCGATCGTTGGAACAAGTCCAGAAAATATTGATAGGGCTGAAAATAGAAAATTATTTTCAAATATTATAAAAACTCTCAATTTAAGAGAACCATTAAATGGTATAGCGTCTACTTTTGAAGAAGCGAAAAAAATCGCTACAACAATTGGCTATCCAATTGTTGTAAGACCCTCCTACGTTTTAGGAGGTCGGGCAATGGAAATTGTATATAATCTAGACCGTCTTGAGCAATATATTAAAAAAGCCGTTCAAGCATCACCTGAGCACCCACTGTTGATAGATAGTTTTCTTGAAAACGCCATTGAAGTGGATGTTGATGCTATTTCAGACGGAAAATCTGTTGTTATCGGAGGTGTCATGGAACACATTGAAGAAGCAGGTATTCATTCTGGTGATAGTGCCTGCTCACTTCCTACCTTTTCCATAAAACCTAAAACCTTAACTTCTATAAAAGATCAAACCCGTAAACTTGCGCTAGAGCTAAATGTAATAGGTTTGATTAATATACAATTTGCAATTAAGGGAGACGATATATATGTGTTGGAAGTTAATCCAAGAGCATCTAGAACTATACCCTTTGTAAGTAAGACAACTGGACTCCCTCTAGCAAAATTGGCGGCCCTTGTCATGGTTGGATCCTCATTAAAGGAGCTTGGTCTAACAGATACGCCTATCGTAGCGCATACCGCCGTAAAGGAATCAGTATTCCCGTTCAATAAATTTGATAAGGTAGATATTCTTTTAGGGCCAGAAATGAAGTCCACTGGCGAAGTAATGGGAATTGACAAGTCTTTTGGAATGGCATTTGCTAAAGCACAACTCGCAACTGGAATAAAACTTTTAAATACAGGATCTGTGTTTATCAGTGTTAAAGATTCAGACAAAACAAAAGTACTAAAAGTCGCCAAGGATTTTTCTGATAATGGCTATACCATTGTTGCTACAAAAGGAACAGCTGAGTTTCTTAATAAAAATAATTTAAATGTAATTATGATCAATAAGGTAAAAGAAGGTTCTCCACATATTGTTGAAAAAATTAATAGTGGAGAAATTCAATTTGTAATAAACACAACATTTGGTGAGCAATCAATCAAGGATTCTTTTTCCTTGCGGAGAGCCTCACTGAATAATAATATCCCTCATTACACAACCATGGCTGGAGCATATGCCTTGCTAAAAGGATTGCAAGCACTAAGGGAAAATGACATGACTGTCACCTCACTACAAGACTTTGGCTTACAGCTAGGAAAAGTTAGTTAATATGATAAGGACGACAGTCCTTTGTATGCGCCCCAATTAATATCGTGTTGTTGTGACTGTTCATTTTGATTTAATTTTTCTGATTTTTTAATTTTAGGAACAACTAAGTCACCCGGAACAAAATTTACTCCAACAATTATTTCAGCTTTTGAGAATCTTCCTTGTACCTCACTAATTTTTATAATACCTTTCCGAGTGTACATATCTCCCAAATCTATTTTATCTACTGGATCATTAAATTTAGGTTCTACAGAAAATACGGTAAACACATCACGTACATTAACACCATTAGCTTTCCCTAAATTTATAATAGCAATATTATTATTATGATCGACAAATATTAAATCCCCTTCAAGTGGAACTCTATTTAAGGTTTTATGAATGAATTTTACTACTTCATCATTCAATTTCAAAAGAGCCTTCCCGGCAGAATGGACTTTTAGATCATCAAATTCATAGCTAACATTCAGAGAAGTTAAATCAAAATGTTTTCTCCCTTTATTCGATTTAACTGTGAAAGTTTTTTTTGCTAACAGGCGTCCGGTATGCAAATTCAATAATTCAATATTCACTTGAATTACTGCTTGTTCTTTATGCAACTTAGCTTGTTTATTAGTATGACCTTTCTTAAGAGGGTGCGTATCTGGTTCGAATCGTGTAATGTTTCCCTGAATTTTATACTGGCTTAATGGCGCCTTTTCTATAGAAGTAATAGATAGTATGTTGACTGGAGTATTATTTTCATTTGTTTTTTTTTCAATATTAGTTTGTGCTTGATCATCAGTACTCTTAATTTTTGGTTCTTTTTTGTTAATTGTCACCATTTGAAAAATACCTGATTTTCTAAGCTTCTTTTCAAGCATCGAAGAATAAAATATACCTGGTTTGAATGCTTTATCCCAACCAATAGGACTAGTAAAAGGTTCAACTGTTAATTTTTTAATGAACTTTGCGTCTACATTTTGATCAGAAAGCAACAAAAACGAAAAAGCTATTAAAAATGTTATAGAGGGTTTAAAAAATATGTTTTTAGTTAAAGTTTCCATAACTTTAAATATCGGCAGATATGAATAAAATATCCATCAAAATTTTCCTTCTAAAGAAATATACTTGTTTTTCTAAAATAATGACTCCCTATAATAACTCTCTCTCGTCTTGACCTTAGGCAACTAGAAAAGTACAATCTCACGTTATGAAACGTTTTCTATATATTTTTTTCACTCTTTTAATAATTTTTCCAGGCTATCAAGCATCCGGTAATTCATTTCAAGATGAGATGGTACTCATCAAAAAGGGTTGTTTCATGATGGGCACTGATAAAACACATGATTACTTATCATTTGATCCAAATACTCGAGAACGTCCCAATGATAGAGAGCGCCCTATTCACAAGGTGTGCCTTGATGAATTTTATTTAGATAAGTATGAAACAACCCAAAAAAATTGGGGAAAAATGAAACTTCCAAATAATTCTGTGTATAAAGCTCCCAATATCGCTGTAAACCAAATTGAGTGGAAAGATGCAAATAATTACTGCCAAAACCTCGGAAACCGACTACCTACAGAAGCTGAGTGGGAATATGCAGCTAAAGCAGGGACTAAGTCTGAATACCCATGGGGAGATAAAATGGATCGTAATTATGTTTGGTACGGTGGAAATTCGGGTCATACGCATCATCCAGTAGGTACCAGAAAACCTAATCCATGGGGTTTATACGATATGCTTGGTGGTGTTTGGGAATGGGTCAGTGATTGGTACGGAGAGTTTTACTACAAAAATAGCCCCATAAACAATCCAAAAGGCCCATCAAATATTTTGAGTTGGCATGTGATTAGAGGTGGTTCATGGATTGATGACAAGCAATTTGTTCGAACTACTATACGTTATCCCGGATTAGCTGATAATACAGATGATTATTGGGTTGGGTTTAGATGTGCCAGAGATTTAAATTAAACCATAGTCCCAAACAAAGGTCTTCCACTCTCTAATGTCGTTTGTTTTTGATTCTCGCGCAGCTAATCGTTTATATAAAAAACTTAGTTTAAGCATTCCTTTACCTAGCAGCGAATTAATATATAGAAATCATTTCGAATTGCTTATAGCAGTAATGCTTACTGCTCAAGCAACAGATAAAATAGTCAATGAAGTAACACCACCGCTTTTCGAAAAATATCCCGGCCCAAAGAATTTTGTTCTATGCGGAGAAGAAAAATTATCTCAACTAATAAAAAGAATAGGATTAGCGCCGACAAAAGCTAAAAATATTATTCATACATGCCAAATATTAATAGAAACCCACAAGGGCATTATTCCACAAACAAGAGAAGACTTGGTAAAGCTACCCGGTGTTGGTAGAAAAACGGCCAATGTTGTATTAAATGAAGCTTTTGGCATTCCCACTATAGCCGTAGACACACATGTTTATAGAGTTTCCAATCGTACAGGGTTAGCTAAAGGAAAGACTGTCCTTGAAATAGAAAAAAAATTAATTGAAGTAACTCCAAATAAATGGAAAAAAGATGCGCACCACTATTTACTTCTTCATGGGAGATACGTTTGTAAATCAAAAAATTTTAATTGTTCTACCTGCTCTATCAAAAAAGAATGTCAGTTTGAAAATAAAATTATATAGGTATGTCTTCAATAAATAAAAAAAGTTATACAGCGCTTATAAATCGACTACATCAATCACTTAATCATAATGCAAAAATTTATACTATTGGTCACATTAAATATTTAAACACAAAATACCCCTTCCAAAAAATAATATTAGGAAGTCATAAATCTAATAGAGTTTTAATTTCTGCGGGAATTCACGGCGATGAGCCTGCAGGAGTTGAGACGATATGTACTTTTTTAGAAAATAAAAGATACGAAGGTTATTTGGATAAATGGGAAATAACTATACTTCCATGTATTAATCCTTATGGTTTTGAAAACAATACCCGTGAAAACCATGAAAACAAAGATTTAAACCGCTTATTTAAGGACCACGACTCACCACTTGAAGTCCAATTAGCTAAATCGATATTTTCCCCATCCTATTTTGATATAACAATAGAACTACATGAAGATTATGATAGTTATGGTTATTACTTGTTTCAGAAATCTAACAAACATGATGGACTTCAAATTGGATTTAAAATTATTGATGCACTTAAAGAGGTTATCCCAATAAACTTAGATGAGTTAATTGATGATATGCCTGCAGACAAAGGCGTTATTCACAGAATTAAAGACATCAAACAGATGGACTGGTGGCCAATGGCGGGCTATTCGCTTGCAATGAAAACGGGACATTGTTTCACACTTGAAACGCCATCCAAAATGGCTATATCCTCACGTGTTGATGCGCACCTAATAGCTCTGGAGCAAGCATTAATGTGCTAACCAAAAAATATTCTAGTATTATTAGATTAAATGTAGTGAAGCTAATATATGAAAGACTTATTAACTTGATCTACCACGAGAAACCAGAGGAATAACTATAGGCTCTCCAACAGGAATGGAATTGATATTTTTTCCTGAATTGTAACTAGCAAGCAACCAAAAAGGGATAGAATATATTTCATTACATATTTCCCATGCGGTTTCTCCCTTAAGCATATTTCTAACTAGAAGCTTATCAATCTTAAAATTATTAAAGAAGTCTTCCTGGATAGCCTTATGGAATTCCTGTCTTTTTTCTTCAAAAATATCAGGTTTTACTTTCAAGAAAGGAACTTTAATTTTCGAATGAATATTTAGCTGACTTTGGTTAGTCATATTATTAAGTTTCATAATATGTTTGGTAGATAATTTACTCCAATCTGCGTAATGACTTAATGTTTCATCAAAGTCAACAACGATAACTCCAACTTGAGAAGGATTGGCAGAATTATTTCTGTTAGAAAAGGAAACTGGAAGAAATGCGGGCCTAACCTGATTGGCTTCATCTACAGATTTAATGTGAGCAATTTTTATTTTATAATCTTTAGTTATTAATTTTACAGAATTAGTATTTTTTTGTTTAGGTTGATTCGTATTAAGTTTGGCAATACTAGGGGGAGAAGTTAGCTTTCTATTATTAGAAAATAGTTTTACTTCAAAAGGAACTCTTAAAATTCGACCGGGATTAATTTGATTGGGATATTTAATTTTATTTAATCTAACCAAATGACTTACTTCCGTATTAAAGCGATTAGCAATTTTTGTTAAATTGTCATTTCTACGAACTTGATATTTAATCATTTCCTCATTTTTATATTTCTTTTGATATTGCTTTGCTAGGCGAACAGGAGCATAAGTAGACCTGCCTTTACTAGGTAATCGAAGCACTTGCCCAATATATATTTTATTTCTATGACTTAGACTATTATGTGAGTGTAATCTATTGACTGACGTTCTAAATCGAGATGCAATTTCTGACAGAGTATCGCCTCTACGAACTGTATACAATTTTGAACGAATCTGGTTTTTATGACGTTCACTAGCTGGAATAATCTGATAAAAACTTGCTCGAGTAGATAACTTATTTTGAGGTCCTTGAAAAGTAAAATTTCGGGGGATTCGCTTTTGCCCAGAGATAACTGGTTTCCTAAGAGCCGGATTATATTTTGCTATTTCATCCCGTGTCATATTTAAATTAGTCATAACATCAGTTATGCTAACAAAATCTTTAAAAACAACAGAAGATAAATCTAAAGGCTTATTAAAATTAACATATTGGAAGTATCTATTCTGATTCTTAATAACATGAAGTGCCGCTAAAAACTCAGCGTAGAAATTTTTAGAGGCAAATCCAAAACTGCGACTTCTGTAGCCATTAATAACATCTACGATACTTGCTCCATGCCGTTTTTTAGCATTTTTCATTCCCTGAGTGCCATGATTGTAAGCTGTAATCGCAAGAGGCCAACTTTGAAGGGCTTTATAATTAGCTTTTAAGAGTTTTGCTGCTGCAATCGTAGATAAAATCGGATCTCTACGTTCATCAACATCGTAACCTACTTTCATAAATAAACGTCCTGTGCCACGAGTAAATTGCCATATACCCGCTGCACCAGCACTAGAATAGGCATTAACTTGAAATGACGACTCTACATGTGGGAGTACAGTTAGCTCTAAAGGTAATTTAAACTCAGAGAAAATCTGATTGATACGGTCTTTAAACATTCCCGAACGCTCAATACCTTCCCTAAAACGATTCTTCTGTCCTATTTGATATCTTATTCTTCGGGAGGCTTTTCTAAAGTTTGATTTCACCAACTTGTATACTCTTTTATCCTCACCTTTTAAGGAGTGTTTTTGTTTTGTTCTAGATATTTTTAGTAATAATTTTTTATATTTCTTCTTAACCCGGTCTAATCTAATTTCTCTTGCCCTACTGGATAGTTTTGATCCATTTTTGATATAGACAATCTCATAAATGATGCCAAGATTGTCTATATCATGAACAACGTAATGATCTGTAGAGTATTCAGAATAGATTTTTTTCCAAAACTCAACTTTAGACTCAAGGCCTACTGGAGTTGAAAAGTGATATTGCTGTGATGTGTGAACTTCCCTATTAAGGTTTGCATGAGCATAACCTTGAGAAGAAATCTGTAAGATTAAAAATAGCAGTAATATTTTGATAGATTTAGCTAACAAGTTGTTCTCTTTATTTGATAGTAAGTAATTTCACTCATAAAAAGTATGAGTAGAATCAAACAAAATAATTTAAAATGGAGTTTAAATAGGACTAGAAATATCCTTAAGTAGTATATTAATCAAGAGGCTAGCAAAGCCATTACTATCAGTCAAGATAAATCCATTGCCTAAGTTAACTCTTTGTAAAAACATAAAATCTTTAACTGAATTTATTTAATCTTTGATGAATACTGGCCATTGAGTCTATAGACAAACGACAATAATTCAGCCACTAAATGGTATAAAGACGCTGGAATTTCTTTATTTAAATCAACTTTGGATAGAAGGTGGACTAAGTCCGGATCTTCCTTAATAGGAACATTATTCTTTTTTGCCAAGGCAATAATTTTTTCAGCAATTAGTCCTTTGCCCTTTGCGGTAACAACTGGAGATTTGTGAATTTGATTATCATACTTCAAAGATACAGCAGACCGACCTAGTTTTTTTTCATTATTCGTCATGTTCTCAAATCCACCAAACGATCGGTCTCACTTATTAACATCGGATTCAATTTGCTATCCAATTCTTTGTCAATATTAGCAACAACGCAGCATGAAGCATTAACCTCAAAGCCCAAGTCTTCTAATGAAGAACAAAAATCTTTAAGACTGTTTTCTATGAATTTAGCTATATTAGAGTTTTCTACGTCAATCCGCAAAGAAATAGCTTGGTTATTCATTTTTGCATCAACACGAAGGTTTCCAAGAGCAGATAACTCCAAGAAAAAAACAAGCAGAACACTTTTACTTTCCTTATTTTCTTTATTTTTACTATCGTCCTCAGTTTGACGTATATATAGATTAATTGTCTTACCAATCATAAAAGGGTCTGGAATTTGTAATGTAATAGGTTGGTTTTCTTGACGAGAAAGCTGATTAGTCAATTGTTGCAATTCAATATTATCAACTGCCCGCATTAAAACCTTAATAACCTTCAAAAGTTGATAACGCTGACCGGCTGAAGTTTCATTTCCTTCAATCCGAATCTCTAACAACTTCAGTAAATTTAAAAGTTGTCCTTTTAAGTCATTTTTTACATTAGCAGGAACATCCAAAAGCTCTTTCCCTTCAAAAGCATTTTTCACTTTAGACTCATAATTAATACCGGATAAATCTATTTGTTGTTTTACTAGAGTATTGCCTTGGGAGGTTAAGTCTTGTTCAAAGAATGGGGCTTTTAATAAATTTAAAGTTTTAATTAAACGGGAAACTAAACCTGTTTCTGCTCTGAGACTATTAATAGTCTCAGAAGAGTTCAACAAAATATCAAGCTTTTGAATCATTTCTCCAAACGGTTTTTTATATGGTAATAAAGATTTAATTTTAAGTATATCAATCGGTTTGGGTGCACTATCGTCCAGAGAAATAAGTTTAAATCTATCTAAATATGGAGTGACAATTAAAGAAGTGTTTTCTCCTACATTGGGTGGAACAGAAAAATTGTAGGCCCTTATTAATCTGTTTTCGAATTTAACAACAGTATTATTGATTTGTGAATCTAATACGGTGGCTTTAATCACTTGCCCAGAGGAAAGGTTCATACTTTTAATCGCTCGCGCCGACAACTCACTAATAATATAAGTGTTGTTAGAATCAAGAATTCTATGACTTGAATCCGAAATTATTTTTTTATCAATGGCACTAGGTGTTGAAATACTAGATAATTTTTTGAAAGATATTTCGGCTTTATCCTCAAGATCAGATAATGGGGGTGTAGTGTGAGAGCTCACTATTTTAATCTGTAATGACAGTTCAGGTGAGGGTTTAAAAACCCGAGCAGAAAATGTATCCCCTGGTGTCAAGTGGTTCTTTGTTTCAACCATTATTTGTTTGTTAAATATTTTTATAAGGGCCCTATTTTTATCTGGAAATGATTCTAAAATGGTAGCTTGGAAAAGTGTTCCTGATTTAAGAAAATTACTTAAATTAGGGATTGTATCTAGAGAACCTTTGTCAGAAATTAATTTTAATGAGTTTTCAGTCAAGCTCTTAAAAATCAATTTAACCTCCACTCAAAAAACAAAGGTTTTAAAAATTTTAATATAATAAATTTTATGGTTTGAGTTGTTTTGTTAAGCGGTAATATTGATTTTCTGACCTTGGGGGGATACATCTTTAAAAAAATTTTCTTGAGGGGCATTTGAAACAGAATTATTGATATCATTATCTTGTTTTGATTTATTGCGAAGCCTGATCTCGCGCCTTCGTTTACCTTCAGAATTGGTTGCGTCTGAGGCTTCTGCTTTATCAGGGTCTTGAATTTCAGCTCGTTTTAGCTCATTTGTTAGAACTTGTTCGTTTTTGATTTGATGAGCCGAAGTTGATGCAAGATGCTGCATCGTATGCTGCAGTTTTTCAGCATGAGCTCCCATTTGAAGAATTTGCTGAGTATTTACAATTACTGAAGTTGGCATAATATAAAACTATCAATTAAAGTTATCAATTATGATAGCTTATCAACTTCCATTGTCAAGCAAACCAATACAAGAAAATAGTTACTTCTTCTAACTTATACGGCAAAATGAAAAGTCTACTTAACTATAAATTGAGAAAAGTAAATCTCTTTAACAACACCTGTTCCAACTGGTAAAATTTCGTTAACTTTAGTAATAATAATTTTTTTTACTCGTTCTTTAGTTGTTTCTATGTTTGTTGTAAGATTTTCATGTTCTTGCTGAAGAAAAATATTGTAAATTGTTTTTCGGATACTAGATAAATCTTTAGAAATCTGCCCAGCCAATCCCGCATTACTAATAATAAAAATTGGTGTAACCAAGAGAAAACGACCTGACTCATCACTGTTTTTTAGTTTAATAGGAAAAAAAAATGTCTTGAGAGAATACTTATTAACTTTTTCAAACGTTACTTTAACCACATCTTCCTCAGTTGATTCGTCTTTTTTTTCTAAATCAACCACATTTTCTTTAGGCTTATCAACTAAGATAAAATAATACGCAGCACCACCAATCAGAATAACAAAAAGCAAAGCAACTCCAATCATTAATTTCTTATTGGATTTAAGCTTTGCAATCAGGCCAGTTTCCGTGGAATCTGGTTCAGTTGTATCTTCTTCGGCCATAAATTTTTTAATTTAACTAAATTTTTGGAGTCTAGAGAAGACTCTTAAGAGTAGTGTATAAATTATGTACCTGAGTTTTTAAAAGGTCCCGGTCACTTGTGTTATCTATACTATAATCGGCATAAATCATTTTTTTCTCTAGTGACATTTGTGATTGAATACGGTTTTTAACCGCTGAAAGCGATTTATTGTCACGGTTCATCACACGTTTAATTTGCAGCTCTTCATTACTTTTAATAATTACTACTGTATCAACATTCTTATAGTTTTTGGATTCAATTAACAAAGCAGAATCAATAATAACAATGGCTTGAGGATCTAACTTTTGACAATCAAAATATATTTTTTTTTCTTCTGCTATAACTCGGGGATGTAAAATACTTTCTAAAATATCTCTCTTTATATCATTTTGAAATATTTCGATTGCCAATTTCGATCTATTTAAAGTGTCATCATAGTTTAAATATTTTTTTCCAAACTGATCAACTATTTCTTTCCAGGCAGGTTTATAGGGAACTACAAGTTGTCTGCAAATAAGATCAGCATCAATAATAAATGCCCCTAATTCTTTGAAATACGATGCC
>LWDU01034485.1_pt2 | contig 23058 bp, 26 predicted proteins | sample 727161 | NCBI WGS metagenome assembly LWDU01 (sample SAMN04566230, study PRJNA314399) | hydrothermal vent metagenome | isolation source: deep sea hydrothermal plume seawater | place: Mexico: Gulf of California, Guaymas Basin | collected 2004-07-11
TGGTTTTCCTCTCCAGATAGAATAATTAAAGTTTTGGTATTGAGTATTTGCCCATTGTCCATGTGCTGTAACGTTGTAGCCTTTACCACCTGCCTTAATTGATTCAATTAAATATTCGCCATTATTTTCTGGCCAGTAATTTGATTGTACTCGTATTACATCCTCTGGCATCGCATCAAAAACTGTATCTAGTTGAAATACAACTTTGTTATTTGGAAGCATGGTACCAAAAAGACCTTTAGCTCCTCCAGGCACAATTAAATTAGGATCATCAACAGGGGAGTCAGTTCCATCATCAGATGCAGATGCCTTATAGGCACCAACAAATAATTCTACATATAAATCATCTGAAAGTTCGAATATGTAATCTTCAACCTCACCTCCCATTCCTGCAGTACTTGGTGCTATATAAATAGATGCATTCTCACCCGATAACGAAATCGTTTTAGGGATACTTGCGTCCATAGTAGGTGTTTCTTTTGTTCCTGGCGGAAGTGTAATTAATTTATATTGTAATGCAATATCTGCTTTTTGTGATGCTTCTAAAATTGGCATATTTTCTATTTGTATGCCATAATAATTTGGCCCATTAGAATTAGATTCATTATATAATCTATAATCAATTTCATCATCACCTAACGCAAATTTTTCGATATCAAAGGAGTTAGAGGATAATCTCTCTCTTCCCTTGTTTGTTAAAATTGCATCAACAATCAAAGTAGATCTATCTAAAAATGCCATTAATTATTTCCCTTATGATGCGACATAATCCACAGTTACAGTAATAGCTCTTGTAGCGCCGTATGTTAATCCTGTAATAATAATTGTTGTTGTAGCACCTGATTGTGATTCCAAAATTGGTTTTGCTTTTAAATTACATGTATTACCATATACCGTTTGGCTCATGTTTTGAACTGTAGTTCCGTAGTCAACACTAGAAGGTGATGCATTACCATCTGCAGTTAGATATGCAATTGAAGAATTTAAAATTGTAAAAGAGTATCCATCTTCATCAACGGTAGCATTACCTGGGAGATTTTTTGAATTTGGGGTGATATCATTTCCACTTCCGGCTGATAGACTAGTATTATTCCATACAACCTTAATAGTATCTTGAATGTTATCGATACTTGACATTTTATTAGTCCCAGACTCTCTTGTCACCAATTTATATCTCATAGTAGTATTTGCGTTTGCTGTTGGCTCTAGTAATGGGAGTGATTCTATTATTTTGCCATAATAATCAGTTCCCAATGGATTTGTTTCATTCCAAAGCGAATAATCTACTTCATCATCTGCAAGAGCAAATTTTGTAATATTAAATTCGTTTGTACCACGAGCTAGCAATTCACGACCCTTCTTTGTTAGCACTGCATCTAAAACTGTCGTAGCATTATTTAGATATCCCATTTTTTCTTCTCCATGTTTTTGTAATATTTATAGAACATTTCATCTAATAAATATACTAAAATTTAGTTTATTCCCCACTCAAATCGACAGTTAAATTACTATTGCCACCTTTTTTATCAACTGTGACTGAGTATGGATTTGTTTCATATATTTCTACTGCCTGAAAAACACCGTCGGGTGATTTAGCTCCATCATTTTTACATCCTTCATATGCTAATCTAAAAAGACCTGTATGACTATTATAAACAGATTCATATTCGCTTGCAACTAGCGATGATGAATATGCTAGACCTAATGATGCGCTTAATGATGAAGAATAAAAAGGTATTGTCTCTTGATTAAACGATGATTTTTTAGAACCAGTAACCATAGGTTGAAAATTTTCAAAGAATACAGCAGCTCCCCCACCCATATAAACTTTAGAATCAATATAGTCACGAGCTTCTGATAGCGGATCATCAAGTGGATCTTTGTTAAATCCTTTTAATGTGGGCATATAAGTCATTGGCCCAAGTTCTGAATTAAATTTTTGGGTTTCATATTCATCTCTACTTGACTTGATTAAACCAGCTGATTGTAATGCTATCGTTGCATAATCATGTTGTGATGATGTTATTTTGCTCTCAAGTGAAGTATCATAAACTACACCAGTTCTAAATTCGTAAGAACTTTCAAATATTGGGACAACTGATGCAGTTGCTGATGAATAATTATTTAAACCGGTGGGCTCTGGGTATATTGCATTAATTTCTGCTGTTTTTGCTATATCTGTAAATATAGGGGGCGCACCCATAACAACTTTTGGTCTTTCTAAAAGATGTGATTCTATTAATAAGCCAATATTCTTTTTAGCACGAGCCGGTGATAATTTTCTTATGTGATCAAAAAGACTAAGATCATAATATTTTATTAATTTAATATAATCCCAAAAGCTTGATTGTGTTGTCCATTTTTTCCAATATGTGTCTGTGATTCCATCTAATTTTCCGTGGGTATACCGGTCCTCGTACATATCTCGCGGATCTCCAAGATACGATCCAAAATCTAGATCAGCTAATGATAACATGATGTCTTCATTAATAACGTCAGTTGGCGCAAAGAATATTCCCAGCTTATTAGAATCTAATCCTGCATTATCAAATGAACTTATTTCTACTCTTTCTGTTGGACTTAGTTGTGCTGGTGCACCATCTTGTGTTTTTAGTTGAGCACTTTCAAGTCTTATTTTATTAGCTTGAGAGCCAAATCCTATTTTTGGTACAAAAGCTTTTTGTCTATCTAAAACATTACTAAAATTGATCTCATCTGCAAAACCAGAACCTGTAACATATATTTGTCCATCTGTGAATGTGTAATCTCTTAATCCTTTTGGGCTAGAATTTAAATTAATATAATCGTCCATAGATAATCTAAAACTTAAGTCATAGTATGATGAGCTAGGATTATTTCCATTGACTGCTTTTGGAGCAGCAACATGATTCCAAAATGCATCTTCCCTAAGCGGTGTTGACCAATATCTAAATTCCATCATAGATCCACTAAATTGTTCACCTATACTACCATCTGCATTTCCACCAAGATACCATCTATTCGCTGTAGTACTACCTGTTGTGTACCATCCTGATAATGTACTTCCCGATACTGTCATGCTTCCTGATTCTTTTATTTTAATTCGATCCATTCCGGCATCGTAATATCCAAGAAACATATCAAAACTTTGTGTAGTAGCAGTCAAATCATTATCAAAATATTGATCAACATAGCTATCATCCATAGAGCCTGTTCGTCTTCTAACCATTAATGACCAGTACTCGTTATTATAAATTCCCTGATCAGTAATACTCATACTTTGCACACTGTCAGATCCGCTTACAAAAAAGTTAATTTGACCCTTGCCATCAATAGCTTGATCAGCAGGTCCAAGTACTGCTGTAGCAATTGCACCACTGCCATCAGGAATATTCTGATGTATTGTTATTGTGGGTGCGCTAGTGTAACCAAAACCACCATTTGTCACAGTAATTCCTGTAATTCTACCATTTGCAGGATTTACAGTCGGCGTTCCCGTGGCTCCTGTTCCTCCTCCACCAGAAAATGTTACCCAAGTTTCTAATGGCAAATAATCTGATCCTACCGCGTCCATAGTCACACTACTTATAGGAGATCCAACTGTTGTCTTAAGATAAATTGCCGCCTCTGTTTTGCCACTGTTATCAAGTTTATTTGCTAAAATTTGATTTGATTCTTTGGCAACTTTAAATCTCATTTCAATAGTATCAGGTGCTTTTTCTTTTGATGTATGATACCACGGCACTTGAATAGATTGTCCTCCCTTAAAATCTAATGCCTTTGTAAATTTCTTTTTAATTTCAAAATCAGGTTTACCTGTTGGTCTTGGCCCACCGTATTCTTGAATTCTTAATATTGATGTTGGAATACCGTATGCTGCAATCAATGATTTTAAACTTTGTTTTGTTCCTTTTGACTTGAGCATATAAGGCATTGTTGCTAATATTCTATTCCATATTTCTCGCGTTACATCTTTCTGAGATTTTTTAGTATATCTAATATTATAAATTCCCGTTCTAGAACCTGATTCTGCTAAACCTAAGTGATATTGGGGAAGCGACACAAGATCTCTACCTTCTATCATATTAAAACCAAGAGACTTTGCTACTGGCTCAACTAGCGCTTGTGATATTCCTTTTGTTACATCTTCACTTCTATCGTGTACATCTGACAATGCTTTTATATGCGTCCAAATAATATCATAATGGTGTCCCATCATATCCATAAAATGTAGAAACTCTATATTTTCCTTATCAGTATTGATATGCTCTGGTAAAAGATTGACTAATCTATTTCTATTATTTCTGTCATAAAGACGTGCTTTTGCAATTGAACTATCATACCACGTTATGAATGCTGAACTAGTAACAGAGTATAATTTATAAGGATTTGTTAGTGTGCCATCACCGGATATTTTAGGAAAAGTATTTTCAAAAAATTCTCCTATTGAACTTGAAACATAAGAAGAATTTTGGAAATACATGTAGTTTTCAAAATCATCAAACTCATTAATTACTTTTCTAGTTGAAGTTTCCCACTTAATTACTTCTGTACCAGATGCACTTACTGCAGTGCCCGCTACATTACCCAAATATCCTGTTGTAGTACCTGTCCCGCTTAATGATGCACTATTTGCTGTATACTGCTCAATATTGGTTATTTTTATTTTAAAATTATTTATTCTCTTTTCTACAGAACTAAAATGAATAAAGTTTTCATATTGTGAATAATCTATATTAATTTTAGCATCCTCTAAGCTTCCACTTAAAATTCTATCTTCTAGTTTATCTATAACATCTTTGTCATTTCCAATTAAGTCTGTATGCGATTTATATTCTGTTGATCTATCTCTTATCGGTATATTTACATCTGACCAGTTTGGTTGTCTTAAAACTGTATCAGGAAGTTTTTCTTCAATAAAAGGATTGAGATCAATTTTTTCTCTAAGAGTGGGTGTGACTTCCTCAGCAATAAAAACTGTGTCTAATGGAGTAATCCCTGCATCAAGGGGTTTCATCAATTTGTATGCTATGCTTCCTGGGTATACTTCAGATTTTGTTGGTTTAAAATTTACTATTAATGATTTTGAATGATCATTAGTTATTAAATATGTGTATAAATTATCGGCATCTTTTGATCGATATCGGACAAAGTAATCATCAAAAATAGCTGTTTGTAAATTTATTGCATCTGGACCAGTCATCACAGCACCAATCTCATTTCCATATTCTTCGTACGTTTTATTAAGAACTAATTTTTTCTGTGTTTCAGAATCATTTTGAACATCTAATATTTTTCCTTCATATCTTGCATAAATATTATCAGAACCGCTAGGTTTTGTTATATAGTCCACTGAAAATCCTGTGCTAAATGAAGAGTACTTATTTATACTGTAGCTTGATTCAATACCTCCTTGCTCAGCTGATGCTTCAGCATATGTTTTATCAACTTGAATTCTATTTTCATCAAAGATGTTTGTTATTGTAAATTCTAAATTATCTAATACTGCATTTTCCTGAACTTCCGGACGGAGCAATGATGACTTTATAATTGTGATTTCAAACTGATCAACCCAAATTGTTCCAAAGCTGCCATAGTGTCCTCTAGTTTCTATAAAAACATTCATGTCTAGTGCAAAAAAATCTGTAATTTCAATTTCAAAACCAACCTTTTCCCATTGATTATATTCTTCGCATATAGGATGATATATTGCTGACGGGCCGCTATTTAGTGCCTCTGTTCTATAAGACCTTTTATATAGCGTAATATTATCGCCTTCAACTTCATACTGAGTTGCCCAGTCAATTGATCCTCCATCACTAATTGTTACCCAATCATCTAGTTCTCTACTCCATTTAAAAATACCATCACTAGAAATATTTGTATTTGTTGGGTAGTCATCATAAGAAGGATACGAACTTTCAGGATATAAAACCACTCTATTTCCGCCTACTGCCCATTTCTTCCTAAAAGCATTTGGACTCATATCATCTTCACCTGGCCATTGAGCTGCCTCTAGTCTAGCTGTTGTCCAATGTCCGTGGGTTGCACCAGGGAAATCGATAATGAAAAACCACTTAAACGCATAAGACTGAGCTAATGTGCCATCGGTTGTAATATACCAGCCGCCATAACCCACTGCCGTTTGATTATCGTAACCGTAAGTTTGAAGAAACTCATATCCTTCAGCAAGCCACTCGCTGTCCCCGTGTGGCTCAATATCAGTCGGCTCTCTATTTATTAGTCCACCTGTGGCGACGGAATGCTCTTCATCAAATGCCGCAAAATCATCCTCACCGCCAAAGTATAAATGAAATGCATTATCTTCTGCCCATACATCTTCATTCGTCACGCCCAAAGGCTCAGGTGGTGCAAGATCCATCGATGTCCAGTGATTTAATCCTACCCATAATCCTTTTCTTCCGCCTTGCTCAAAATCAATAGGGTCAGATTTTTGCATCCAACTAATTTTTATTTTATCTCCTGAACGAACGCCATAAGATCCTAATGAGCCAATACCGGACATACCATCTCTAGGATTGTCAATTGAATGAATCCCTAAGTTTCTATGCGCGTAAACTGATTTATTAGCAAGCATATCTTCACTTGGCATTTCTCTCCCAAGTGCATTACCAGCTGCCCTTCTTGCTGAAACAATTTGATCAAAAATATAATCTTGATAATTTAAATCTGGAAAGCACATTGCTACACCACCATTAACACCTTTTCCTGCACGCCATTGTGCATGATAACCTACGTCTGCTGTACCAACATATTTTCCTGACCAGGATAAGCTCGAAATTCCACTTCCCCATCGTCTAATACCCATATCATTTGTAGTTCTTATTGATTGTGCATTTAATGCCTCATCTGGTAATGGATAATATAATGGATTGCCACCGGCGTCTCTTTTTAATTGTGAGTATTCATACGCAGCAAGAAGTTCGCCACCTTGTGTTGTATTACCAGCTGGTCCATTTGCAGCAATCATATCCCATTCATAAATATTTTCAGTATCAAGTTCTGATATTGTGAAAGCAGATGACAAGTCTAAAATAGGGTGTGCTTTATTTATAGTAAGTTTACCACCAAGCATCAATGGTGTAAATGCATCTCCATCTGTTAACTCACCTATAATTATTTTTCCATCCGGGTCATCAAATTTTAATATAGTATCTACTGCTTGTTCTACAGTTAATTCATCACCACTTCCTGCTCTATGAAATGGTGTTACAACAGTTCCTGCTTCTAATTGAGCACCTGCTGCCAAGATAGAGTGAACGTTTACATTACTCATATCAAATGGATCCCATATATCTCTTGGGTCCCATAAAATTTGGAGTATCATCTTATTACTTAAATTTGTATCTGACAGAGTGAATGTAAAACTTTTTCTTTCCCACTCACCTGTCATTAAAAACCACGGAGAATATTTAGTTGTACCAGACGGGCCCCATGGCTCTGCATGTGCCCTAAATCTTAATTTTTCTCCTGGATCACCTTTTAAATAACAACTATATGTCATTGTAAATTCTTCTGCTATTACTCCAGGAGGTAATGCAAAATATGGATTTGTCCCAAAAGACATATTGGTTTGTACAGCAGATGATATTGATAATGGTGAAGATTCGCTATAAGCACCACCACCCTCTGTTCTTAGAGTATTTAAGTATGTTGCATCATTATTTATCGGATTTTGAAATGTTGCTTTAATTGCAAACTGTCCGGATGGATTTGGCTCTAGCACGCTCTCAAGTCTAAGTGCCTTCTTATCATCAACTTCTACAGGGTTGCTACTAAAAACTATTACTCCATCATTTGGCCAATTGCCACCGCTTCTCCAACCAAATAACGAATCCATTGTCCTACCATGAAGCAAATTAGGAGTTAGTTGAAAAATATCTGTTGACGGCTCAAATGTTTCTACGTCTCTGATCTCATCAATTATTCTTTTGCCTATGAAATAAGCATTGTTAATTCTAATAGTGCCGTTCATAAAAGTCATTGGCATATTTTTTCCAGTGGCAAACGAAAGCATATTAGAATTTGCTTGGCCGAATATTGCATTTGGTGCTGGATCTTCATCTGGAAACCAATTTATACAATTATATGCTGCAACTCTAAAATCTTCTAAATATGATTCATCATCAATAAACGCGGGGGAAAGAATAACTTCAGTTCTGTCGCCGGAAATAGATTGTAAAATAAACTTATTCTCTTTGACAAATAACTTTTCTCCTTCAGCTGTACCTGACTTTATATCATCTTGAGAAGCATAAAAATATTTATTAGGTGCTTGTTCATAGTTACCATTAAATATTTTATCATTTTCATTTACTAATATCGGAAAAGGGCTGCCCGCTTGTAATCTTAGAAAATCAAACTTAACTGAAAATCTACCTCTTCTAAAACCAAGCTCACGTAGCATATTACCTGCATTTATTTTTATAATAGCAGGACTACCCGGCATTTCTACAGAAATGAATGAATTAATTTTATCATTCGTAAAATATTTAGATGAAATTAATCCACCATCATTACCGTATACACATACTCTAATTAAGTCTCCATTATTTGCACCAAACGCGACATCAGGCCATTTAAGAGAGCTATATTGTTCATTTTTTAATTGGTCGTAAAACTTAACATCTCTAAATGGTGCGTAATCAAGAGTATCTGGTAATCTGATAAGATTGTAAATCTTCTCAGGTATATCTACATCTCTATTTAACTTTTGATCTACTAAGCTATAAATTAAATTTACATCTATCGAGTCAAGTTTTGAGATTGACTGGGCTGATAATGTTTCATCTTCATTAATATATGATGTGTTGGCTGCCATGTTTAAAACTCTTTAAAATCTCTATCAAAAATATCTTTCGTTTTTATTTTTGTACGGTACCTCCTTCTGTACAATTCAACGTGTAGTTTTTGATTTGGGTTAGCGTGTGATGTACCATCAGAAATCTTTTCGTATAATTGGATTACATTAGCAGAATTTCTAAGTGTATCCCAAACTTTTCCTCCGCGGTTGCGAAAAGCTTTGTCAGTATCATCAAAGTTTTTATTATACTCAACTTCATCTCGTGCTGACAAAGATGTGTAATGTTCATTTGATTCCAATTCTTTTTTTGAATAAGGCATTATCTTACAACCTTAAATTGATGTCGACCATCATAATATTGTACTGTTTTATTTATACCTGATCCTGATTCAATTTTAAATTCTATTCTATAAAATCTTTCAGGTTGTATACCTGCTGTTCTTAATTTAAAATAATTTCCGCTAGCATCACAACTTAGTTTAGATCCTGAATCATAAGGCACTATTACATCTTCTGTTTTATCATCTATTATAGAATAAAATGATGACGCGCTTGGTAAAGTATTGACTACCAAATACTCTGATGTTGCTGAATAAGTCTTGGCGGGATACTTTTCTCTTCCTTTAACTCTGATATTTGTCAACGTACCAACCTTGTATTCATGATTAAAATTTTCTAAACTAATTTTAAGTTGATCAAGTTGTGCAGATGTAAGAGATGTTAGTGATCCTGTATTCCATGTTGAATCATCCCAAACTGCTTCTAATTTTGGAGGAAATACTGTATGAGTATCAGAAGAAAAGAATTTATACATCCCATAATCTATGCTGCTAGTTTCTTCAGTACTATCTCTTTTAATAAGAAAGCCATCATTACTTATGCTTCCGCTTATCCAACTATTAACAATTCCCGTCACATCAAATCTTGGATCAAACGATTTGTTTTTATCAAAAGTATATGAGCTGGAGCTAGCTTCATACCAAGTACCGCCCAAATGAGCATCAACAGTTGCCCACTTAGATTCTGTGCTAGCTGTTCTATATTTCCATGACACACCATCTTGAGTTTGCGGAACATTGATCAATTTACCTGTTCCTTCTGACCAACTTTGAGATACTGCATTAGCATATATTGTTGTTGGATCTTTTACTTCAGTAGCGCCTGCATCATATAAATTCAAATAAAATTTTACATCAGACCCTATTTCTCCATTTACAACAGACTTAGAAATCTCTGTTAATGGAAATTGAATTAATGCTCTGCATATTGATTTAAATTGTGTAGAGTCGTCTTTAAATGTTTTTCCAACTTCAAGTATCTCATCTTTTCCTTGGTTCTTTAAACTGTCAGTACCGGTAATGTCATTGGCTCTTAATAGCGTTGCATCTTTATCAGCAAAAATATAATAATGGGCCATTAATAATCTCCCAAAACTTTACCAACAATATCTATATTTGGAAACCTAACTTCAAATATAGAAGGATCAAGAGATGGATAAAGAATATCTTTAGAAGTTGCAGCTTTAACATTATAGATATTTCCTGAATAGCCGTTTTCTTTTTTAAATTTATTTGTAATAACAATCGTATCCTTATCAGGATTGTCATCAAGTGGCGGAACTACATTATTAACACCTTCAACCAATGATATTTGATAGGCGATGTCTTGTAAAATAATTGGCTGATTTACTTGCCATCTATCTATATCAAAATAATCTTTAACTTTTTGTATGCACTTCAATAGTATTTCATTTTTGTTATGACCCTTTTTAACATACATTGCAAATCTAACACTTAAGTTAATAACATAAGCATCCTTAATATTGATCGCATCTGTTAAGATTCTATACGGCCCAAGATAAGATTTTATATTTCGCTTTGTTGCTTCATTTACTTGAGTTAGTTTTTTGTTATGATCGTATCCTAAAACATAAAAATTAAGTGCCATCGGATTTTTCACACGGCCAGCTTCCCCCACAAGATCTGCTATAGAAACTTCTCCTCCTAACTTTTCTAATGTTGGCATATCAATGATGCCATCTTGAATTATACCTTGACCAACTTCTAATTGATCATCTTGAGTAATATAAACTTTTTGAATATTACCATACTTAGCAGGTAAATTATAAATTCTAGTAATATAATCTTCTTTTGAAACAGCTCTATTTTGTGCTTGAAAATATTGTTTTGTATTTTCTTTTATTTCTATTAATGTTTCTTCACCTCTTCCACCTGTTGCAGGAATAGAATTTGTCACAGCAAGAGAAGCTTCTGTTTCTCCTAGTAATCCTGCGTCTAAGCCTGATGCGGCTACTGTTTTATCAATGCCTGACAATGATGTTATTGATCCAGCAGGTACGTTTGCTTCTATTCCCCCACCATAAGAATATTGTATTGTTAGTGTTGTATTAGAAGGTGCTGTACCATAAACAGATGTATTTAAAAAATTTGATGGATCCAAAGCTGCTGCATTATTTAAGTAATTTGTATTTGTAAAACTACTTCCAACCTGTGATGGATTTGGAATTATTTCTTCATCTGAAGAATTTGATGTTCCGGAACCAAATTGTAATTGTGTTTTACCCTCTATTGTAATTCTTGTTTTAAATCTATTGTTTGTTCTAGTTTGTTTAAGCAAGTATGGAGTGGTATCATTATATCCAGCTAAATTAGGATCATTTGTAGCAGTATTTGCTATACTCTCAAATATCAAATCTTGTGCTAATGATTCAACTTCATGCCACTTATTGCCATTTGAATCTATTACGGAAATAACTTCTAACACTCCCTTATTAGATAATGAAATTCTATCATATGCCTTTGCAGTAGAAAATGCGAATTGCTCTGTAGTTATTGTGCCACTTACAGCTCTTACTGATTTTTTCAAAAGAAATTTTGTAGGAGAGCTATCATTAATGTCATATATCTCAATAGTTGTAGGATCTAAAGAACTAGAAAATGCAAAATTAATTTGATCTAAAGTTCTAAAAGTCTTTGAATACTGACTAGATTCTACAAGGCTTCCTGCATTGATTGTGTATGCATAATCATAATTTGGTTTTGCACCATCACCTGTGCCCGTAGCAGGCACTGTTTGAAAAAAATCTAATTTTGTAGTTGATGGTGTAGCAATTGTTGGCTTATACCCATATGATTGTGCAATATCATATATTGTTTTCTTCTCTTCTGCGTATGCAAGAAGTGATTCTCTAAATTGTTCATCAACATAAAATGATAAAACATCACCAACATATGATGCCATTTCTATAAACATCATTCCAGGAGATGCTTCATTAAAATCAGCATATGAATTTGGAAAATATGCCTTAGCATACTCTACTAAGTCTGATTTGAAATTATTAAAATTTTTATTTAAATAATTGACTTGTTTTGGCTGTAATTTTGTGCTTGCCATTTTATACTGTGTTCCTTGCTATGCGTAAAGAAATTGAGTCTGTTGAATTGTGACTATTTTCGATTTCATACGATAATGATATATGCAGATAATTGTTGTCTTCTTGTGCATCAATAATTAAATTAATAATGTGTACGTGGGGTAACCATATTGATACTGCATCATTAATCTCTCCTGCTAATTTTTCCTCTAGAGAAGGATCAAAATTCTCAAATAATAAATTAAAAATATTGCTTCCAAATTCTGGCTGCCCTAATCTTTCGCCTTTGACTGTCAAAAGTAAATTTTTTAAATTTGTTTTTGTTTGCTCAAGTATAGTTGATGAAGATGCAAAGAAACCATCTTTAGAATTCCGTATTGGAAATACAATTCCAATTTTAGAATCCGGATCCCTGTCTCTTGCTCTAGATGACGCAGTTCTTGGATTTTCCAGTGCCATTATACAATTTTACCTTTACCGCTGTTTTTACTTAATTGTGAAGTCATTTCATTTGTAACTGGTTGAAATGATCCACCAAGCTGAGTTGCTCTTGCCCTTGTAGTTAAATATCTTTGTCCTGAATTAGTGACAATAATTCCAATTTCCAAACTATTTTCAAGATCGTTTATTAATATAGTTTTTTCTTCGATCGATATATTAGAATTAAATAGATCTTGTAAAGTACTAATTAGCGGTGCAAAAGAATTTTGTTCCATTAGCGGAACAGAAGATAAACCTCCGCCATCACCACCGCCCATAACAACATCAGCTTGTGATACATAGTCATGAAAGTCTTTAGCTTCTCTTTGAGCCTGCTCAACATTCTGTTTCATTTCTTGAATCTTGGGCTTTGTTTTAAGAAATTTATTTTTAGCTGTGTGCTCGTTTTTTCTATTAGCTATATTTCTTGCAAGTCTACTAACTTCTAATGCCATGTTTTTTCTCTATTGCTTTTACTACTTTAGCAGAATGACCGCTAAAAGCTTTTTTTATAAAATCCGGTGTATCAGAAGAAAACGTTCGTTCCGCTCCGGTAGCAGCTGTTTCTAATACTGCTTTTTGTTCATAGAATTTCTCTGGTGAATCAATTGCGCCGCCACCCATAGTAGGATATGCCTCAAACTCTTCACCTGTAGATATTCCGCCTTTCGTTTCATTTAAAATTTTATTTAAAACTGGATCCTTAGCAAGTTGTTGATTGCTTGGTTCGTTACCAGTGTAATGATCAGCTGCATCAGCTTCTGATATTACTGCTGGATTTCTCATTTCCTCAATAACAATATTGATTTGTTTGGCAACTTCTTTTTCTACCATTTCTTTTACCACCTTTTTAAGTGCCATTATTGTATTTGCTTTCATTTGTGTGACCTCTTTTTTTCCTTATTAACTATAATTTGCTGTTTTTGTAAAATCATCTAGCTCAGTTAGACATTCACTTAAATCGAGAATTTGTGAGTCTAGCATTGCATCAATTTGATCTTCATTTAAATCTGCATTATCAGAATTTCCCATGCCACCTTCTCCACCAACAGACCAATCTCCTTCATTTGCATCGTATGGTATTACTGCAGGAGCTGTCAATGTTGAGCCTCCTGGTCCTATTGCTTGACCGCTACTAAGTTCATCACCAGCATTTAAATTCATGCCTGGTGGGAAATAATCATTTCCCACATCACCAAATCCAAGATCCGGATCTAAGTTAGCGTCTAAATTTGGTAGTCCACCTCCACTACCGGAGCCATCACCATCGGAGCCAGCTGAACTAGCATCCCCTAAATCTCCAACCGGTCTATCTACATAAACTCCACCTAATGCCTCACACTCTTCTTGACTTAAGCCTGCTGCAGCACCTCGATTCATTGCACATTGTGAGATAATTTTTTGCAATAAAGCAATCAATTGTGGTAGTATTTTTGTTGCGTCAGTCATACTTTTAACAGCCATTTCAATTAATGCAGGAATCCCCATTATCATTTGGAGTGCCAGTAATAAGACTTGCACTGCCTTTAATGGAGCAAATAACCACAATAAAAGTTTTAGTGCCTTCTTCATTTTTTTAATTATCTTAGAAATTTTAGCCATAACAGCATTAATTCTAGCAATTGCTGCTACAACTCTTTGCATTATTTCTATCAGTCTAGAAACATCAGGTAATAATTCGCAGGCTTTATCAGGATCCATGTCTACTAATGCTACTAAATTTTGTGTCTTTGCAATAAATTTTCCTGTAAGTTGCATGAGCTCATTTATTCTTTTCTGAATATCCACCCACCAAGTCATATCAAGCCCGGGAATATCTAATTCTAAATCTAAATCATCTAGCATATCTTCTAATCTAGTTTGTCCTGGTGGGGATGTACCTGCTAACTCTTGCAAACTACAGTAAGCATCATCATCATCTTCGCCACTTGGGGAAACAACTGCACCATCACTTGATACAGAAGAGTTTGTATCACTTACTGTATACGGTGCATACTTCTCTTGGCCGGTCCCATCTGTTATTTTCCCATTTATAATGAGATCGCCTACTTTTAATTCTGTTCCAGGTGCGTATACTCTTGCCTCAGCGCCCATCCCTTGATGAATAACATCAACACCATCAGCATTTGCTGTAAAGCCGTCTTCTACTATAAAATCTCCCGGGCCTAATTCTGTGCCTATAGGAAACATTTGCTCCATATTTAAGTCTATACCAAATACTTGTGCTGCTACTTGATTTTTTGCCAATTCAGCATCTGATAAACCTGTACCGGAGCCTGTGCCACCAGATCCTGTGCCACCAGATCCTGCCCCTATACCACCAGTTTTTGTTGCCGATCCGCCGATAATCTGATCACCCATCAATAAACTAGAATCTGCTTGAAGGTGTCTTTTAATTGTTGCAATATTTTTACAGTCTAGTGGCATTATAATTCAGGTCTCACTTTTTGAGATACTTTAATATTCTTACTTAATAGTAGATTCCCAATACTTTCTTTTGTTGTAGCTGATGTCCATCCGCCTAACTTATTACCTGCAGCCATTGCCGCTGGCAACACCACAACACCTCCAACGTTACCAATACCGGTAAGGCTCCCTAAATCTTTTGCTAAGTTATCTAATCTTTCAATTAGTTGGGATAGAAAAGTTACTAAACTCTCACCTAATACTGCTGATTGTAAATTATCATTATTAGTATCTCCTAACTTTACCATTTCACCAATAATATTTGTATTTAATTTAGAAATAATATTCACTGTATTACCTGAAAATATATCTATTTGACCTGTAGTCGTACTTTCTTTTGTATTAAATATTATTCTATCAGAATCAAGAATAATTGCAGCTGCTCCAGCTGTTGTCCAATTAGTTATATTATCAACCTTTGGTGTAACTTTAAACTTAATTTCTTCAGATCTTGTCATATAAAGTGATGCTTTATCAGTATCAATATCTTCTACTCTTGTTGATCCAGCCGGGATTTCTGTGGTTGCCGTTGATTCATGAGAAATTCTCATTTTAATTATAGCATTGTTCTTGCTTAGTTCCTTTTTACCTCTTGCAGCACTTGTATGATAGTCCATCCCCAATCTTATTGACTGATCATTTCTACCATTTAGCGCCCAATCTCCTGGATATTGTGTGACCGGTCTTGGATTTTTTTGATAATCAAATCCTCCAAGATAATCAACAACAGCTTCTTCATTAACTTTCTGCGGTGTACTTCCGTCCTTTTCAAATCCTGCCATTATATTATGATTTATGCTATTACTAAAATTTAGTGGCTGAAAATAAAAAGTTTTGCCACCATAATTAATAATATTTACCATCTCTCCAACAATAGGATATGATCTAACTTGTGCATCTAAAGGTCTAATCCAACTATTTGCAGGTGACTGTGGAAATCCTACTTCTGGTAATGCTACCTTAATACAACCAATATGGCTATTATTTAAATCACCCTCAAGATCATCTTCATTATAAATTACTTGTGTAACAGACGCTATTATTGTTTGTAATGAAACCATTGCTGCTTCATCAATGAAATGTTGCACAATTGCTTTTACTCTGAGTTCAGTTGCACCTCTATCAGTTAGTTGCATCGTGCTGTTCGAGTCCGTATTTGCCTTAACTAAAACAACACCGGAGGTGTTTAATGCATCGGTCATAATCTAGCTCCTGACGATATTATATTATGTTATGTTTAAATTAATGTCGTCTACTTCTTTTTGTAAATCTTTTGTAGCTTCTTCCAATTTACCAATGATTTGTTCTTTTTCTACATCAGATAAACCAAACTCACCATCTGAAGATTTTGACTCCATTTGAATAACCCTTTGAACAACTGCTGCTAACTTAACTAGTACTTCATCATTCCGTATGTTTGCTTCCATATAATCACTAATCATAGGAAATAATTGCATAGCAGAATTTGGGTCTTTGATATAAGTCATCAATTCCTGTATCAAAGTTTCAATTTGAATCTTATTTCGGTTGGAATTGTGGTCGATCTTCTTAAAAAGATCAGCTAGGGAAGTTCCCTTAAATAATTCATAATCAGCAGACATAAAAACATCCTTTGATTATAAATATAGAGAACTATGAGTTTAATCGTTTAGGATTGGATAAAATAAATATATCACCTTCTTCATCCCATTTTCCCCATAAATTTTTATAATGGCCCCTCATAACATTTAAAACTCTTGTTATGTGTTGAGTTTGATAACCGGAAATTTCTCTAAGTAAAATGTATAGTGCTTTTTTGTTAAAAATTTCAATGGAGCCTACACGACTCATCAACTCTATAATAGAAAGTGCAATTGTAACATCACGTTCTTTTTTAAAAATAATATTAAGATTTTCTTCCCAATAGTTAACAACGGCATCAAAGAAAGCTTTTTGTTCAGACTTTTCTACAGTTCCATCATCATAAGCTGTATTTTTTACATCCTTGTGTTTGAGATCTAAAACATCATTATGTGTTTTCATCTTTTTATAATTGTTGTTATTATGACAGATCAACCAATTTTTAACAACAACACTAAAGTAACTAAATGCTTTTCCTTTGCCTTGTTGATACTTCCCTAATCTGGTTATCATAAACGAAATTACTTCATGTTTTACATCTTCTAAGGGAATATCGAAATAATAAAACTTAAATGTATGAATTATATTTTCTACTAATTTTTCAAAAGGTTTGCGTAGATGCTCATTATAAATTTGATTTTTTACTCTATGATCATTAGTATCGTTGTAAGCAATGATAGCTTCTTCAGTGTCTAATGTAAAGTACATTCTTGTTTGTGACTTTTTCTTTGGCATTTTTTATTCCTCTGCTATAGTATCTAATTTATTTAAAGTTTCATGTAATGCTTTGAATATCGAGCCAACTTCATCATCAGATTCAAAAGCCCCTATTGTATCTAAATTTTTCATATCCTGAAGTACATCTTGTATTTGAAGATATGTTGCGTCAACCCACTGTTCTAATCTATCTGTCTTAGTATACAAATTATAAATTGTATAAATCATTACAATATCGATTACACAAAATAATACAAACAATGCTATGTGTATTTCTATCATTTGAATAGATCCTTTAGCTTGTCTGTGTCTAAATCTTTTATTAACTCTTCCTCTTTAGTTTTCCCCTTCATATATTTGGGGAAATCAATTCGCGAATCACCTGATAGCATAAATCTCTCCTTTTCTTGTCGTGCAGCAGAATTATCTGCAAATGATATTATAAGAGGTAGATTTGTCTTCATTGCTTTCCACTCTGCACCTTCCATATAATAAGATTTATTTGCTTCTGCATAAAGGCCATCAGCTAATCTAAGACCTAAATACTCTGATTCTGACATTTCTATTCCAAACTTATTAAGGAGCCAAATCGCTCTATCAGTTACTGTCATGTAATGAATTGCAGGATTGTGTACATAATATTGTTGCAACTTTTTTGCACGCCACTCATCAGTATTTGTAATATAATAGTCTTCATCCATATTTCCTATCTTGCCCAAATCATGAAATAAAGCTGCGAATACTACAGACTCTTCTGTAATATCGTCAACATACATTTCTTGAGACTTGAATAATTCATAATAAGATTTTGACCATTGTATTATGTTTAGGACATGTGCAACATAACCACCTGGAAAAGCATTATGAAACCAACCTGTTCCTGAAGCAGGTGCTAGAATCATTCTATCTTTAAAGTGCTCATGTAACTCTTTTATTTTTTCTAATCTTTCACCATCAAATGTTTTATCAATGGTGCTTTGTAACTCATCCCAGTTTATACTGATCTGTTCTGCAGTTAATCTCATGCATTCTCCTGTGCCCATGGCATCTTAATAATATTACAGCCTTCAAATTTATAAGGCTTGACATGTGTGGATTCTAAAATGTCAACTACATTAACAAATTTAGAATTCATAGTATCACGAACCTGATAAATACCATCTTTCTTGTCAGCCCCCTTAAGTAAAATATAGTCGCCGTAATCGAATGGTCCACCCCAACGTTTCAAGAGATTTCTAGAAAGTGCAACAAATTTGTATTGTGATGCCCTCTCTACTCTAATCCTTGTTCCGTCTGCTGTGATATCGGGTGTTCTATCTGTTTGCGGCCAAATTGGTTGATACATAGTAACGTCTACTTCAATTCCATATTGGTAGAATTCATCTAGTTGATTTCGTAGTTCCTGTTTTTCATGAACTAGCGTTTCATAATAATTATGATAGATCGTTTTGTGTTTGTCCATAAAATAAGTAGATACGTAACCATTGATTATAGTTATTGTAATGACTGATAGAATATACTTGTTTAGGTTTCGCATGGCGTGCTCCTTGTTTATGATAGAATCTAATAACATTTTAGTATACGCGTAAAGGTTTTTTTTCATTTATTTTCATATTTTTTGTGGACCCGGGGAGATTCGAACTCCCGTCCGGCCTGCTATTAACAATGAGTCGTTACAGCTTAGTTAGTTTCCATCAGTAGCAACTAACAAACAACCATGTGGATTTCTTTTGCAGAACGTATCCTTTAACTGGCTTTTAGTTATACTCCAAATCACCAATGAGTTTGTGTTCAACTTATTTTATAACCGGGTGTTGAACAACCCAGTAACTTATGCCGCGTAGGAATAAGTTGGTTGGTAAGCCAGACCTGTATCTAGTACAGGAGCAGTACTGACATTAGCTGGTACATCATACTCAGCCATATGCCAATCTATTACCAACCCGTCTAGCGAATTATCGCCATATTGGTTAGTGAACCTTTTGTCTCGAGTCTTGTTCAAACTCTGCTGCACTCAATTGTCAAAAAACACCCGTCGATACCGAGCGGGCCCATTTCTTTTAGTCGCCCCAATTCTCAGACCATTGGTCTATATCTTCTTCTGCGGCTCTTAAATCTTGTAATAATAAATCAACAGCATCCCAATCTTTATCTTCGTATGCTGCCTCTAGTCTCATAATAATTTCTTCAAGTGAAAGCATATGATTTGCCCCTCCTATTATATTTGACACTAAATATGGATAAGGTGCTAAATTTATTCTAGTTACTGTTGTACTTTTTGGGCTTGCTTCCCAAGGTAATATAACTTTCATTTATGCTTCTGCTAATTGATAACTTAATTTAATGTTTTGATTTTTATGTTTTGGTGCTTTAGTCAATGCATAATCATATATTAATGCAATAAAAACTTCTTCTGCTGTTTCATCAACAGACAATTCTTCGCCACCAGTTAAAGCATCAAACATCGCTCTATTGGTTTGATAAAAATATTTTACTTCAAAACACAGTGATTCCCAATCAAGTATCGAAGGTTCACCCACAATATTATTTTCTAGTATAGATGGTCTCATGAGCTTATTTATTTTCCATTGAATCTAAAATATCTTGCATAGCAGTCCTATTATCTTCTGATTGTTTAACTTTTGCTTTTCTAATTTTTGTTATTCCTTTACCATTTATTGTTGGCATGCCGTGATCATCAACTCCAATACTTTTTACAGTAATTTTTTTATTTTTCCACTTACCAGTAAGTATCTCATCACCAATATTAATATCTAATTTTATCATTTCGCCATCCTATACATTTTTTCAGTATTTTTTTTTAATTCGTCAAGTTCTACATCCATACCTTTAAGTGTATCCTTGAGGTTACCAACTGGAATTCGTTTTGAAACAAAAGCCATTCTTTTCTTATCTTCTTTTTTAGATCCAAAGATAAATGAAGCAACAGGAAAATCTACTTGCTCAAATTCTAATTGATCATACCACGCCTCTGCTTTTCCAGATCCATACCCTAAAATTCTGGTGTCACCCCCAGGCAACCAACCAGTATCTGGTTCACCCGCATCTGCGTTGTATGAGCTTGGATTATTTGACACTTCAAAAAGGTTCTTCATGTTATTAAATATCTTCATCTTCATTTAGTAACTCAATTGCTTCTTTACTCTCAGGTACTGTATCAGACATTTTCATAATTTTTAATTTTTCTTCTTCTAACTTTGCAATCCATTCAGATAATAGATCGATAATTTTATTCTTTGTTACATCATGATCATCATTATCTAATATTCTATCAACCCACTTTTTGTACATTGTTAAATAGCCAGATAACCACATAGCTATTTCTTGTCTTTCTTCGGGCCACGATTTTCTCATTTAACTCTCCGATTATTTCTTAAAAAGAAAAAATATTTTATACTTTAATTTTCTCATTATAAACATCATACTAATAAATACACTTAAAATTTTATCTAAAGCTATATTTTTTGAAGTGTATTCTATTGTGTTAGTGATCTCACAGCCTTCTTTTGTTTTCACAATATTGTATCTATTAGTCCAAAACTTTATGCCAAAAGGCAAATTATTCTCATTAATTACATGGAAATAATATAAGGAATCAGTTGAATTACACATCGCAATTTTAAAATGATATGTTTTAAAAAACCATGTGTACACACTAATTGTTGCTCTTCTTCTTATACCCTTAAACTTAAGTATACCGCATCCAAAAGGTAAAAGCTTATTCATAAGTTTACAATCGCTGTCAAGAAATGCAGCCTTAACAACATCCACCGGTTTGTTAATTGAAACTTTAAATTCCATTTTATGCTACTTCAGCTTCTAGTTCGCAGCTTAAATGATTTGTTCCTGACCCAATATAATCAAAATCTACGTCAAAAGTATTCTCTCCGCAGATTCCACATTCCCACTTCTCGCTATTAAGCCACTCATCTTCGTCCGATTCATCATACTCAGTATAACAACCCCTAGACTTTAGTGCAGCTACAATAAGATTTGTTATAGTTTCTCTTGCAGCTGATGAAGCTAAATTAATTTGATCATTAGCAATATCACTAAGCACACCTTTTATTATATTTTTCATTTTCCTTGACCTCGACTGGGTTTTTTAAATCTCTTGCTGCCAACTCTGGTACTAAATTTTGTTCCTCTTCCGGAACCTTGGCGCGTCTTCTTTCCTTTTCCTACTTTGTACATTATATTACCTTATCCCATGTTAATTTTTTTCTTTTTATATACGCTTTTTTAGTTAACTTATCTTCATTGGTATTCCATACTGCCTTACTTAATAGTTCATTTAGTGGCTTGTCCTCTTCACCAAATCTTGCATCGCTTTCCCACAATACATATAATGTTGTGTTGAGTGATGCTGCTATTTCCTTCAATGTCAAATAGTCTTCTGTCAAGTTTACATCAGCATAAAGAACCTTTCCTACTAGCGGCATAAAAATATTAGAATTGTATACTACTAGATCTTCAACATGATTATTACTATAATCTAATTTTGATCCCAACATTCGTCCATCATACCAATCATATGCAGCAAAATGCTTTTGTATTTCTATGACATTTGTAGCAGGTGCAAAGTCACTTGGATATACACCTTCTAATTTAATAGTTTCAAATTTCATTTCCATTCTCCTTCTGCATATTTTATTAAGTCTTCTTTCTTTTCATGAAGACCATCAATTGTATTTAGATTTAAGTACCATCCACCACTAGTAGCTATGTAAGCTAATATTAATTCAGATAATTTATCATTTGGCACGTCAGTATTTCTCCACTCAGCCAAGATTTTTGTTAACAGCTTTTTCATTTTTCCTTCCTATGTTTTCCAATATTAAAAATTTTATCCCATCTATCTGACCACTCTTCTGAAGAAATCCCCATTCTTGGAACGTCTCCTTTGCCAGCATCAGATTTATCATGGAAAACTGATTTGCTTTTTGGTTTTTCTTTTTTAGATTTTTTTGTCTTCTCTTTTTTATTCATCATCTTTTTCATAATGACCATCTGGCCCTATATAATAATCACTATCATCTTCTTCATTAACCAATTTTAATTTTACTTCAGATTGTAAATCTATAAATTGTAGTTGAGTAATTTCACCGATCTTTTTTTGTTTTTTATCTTTAGCATCCCAACCTAAATTTTCAACTACACTATACATAATTTCTGGGATTACTCTTTTCTTATTTAAATCTAGCGGTTCGTCCATTTTACTTTCAATCCCACAAATTAAATAAGTGCTTTCCAATCAATTCAAATGAACGCTGAGAACTCTTTTTTAACTTTTTTAGTGATTCTTTATCTTCGTAATCGTAATCTTGAATTTTCTTTGCACATTCCAATCCGAATATAATTACATTCAATATATGTTCCCACCTTTGTTCTGCTAATCTATCTGCCTCATCAGTTGAATTTCCAAATATATCAACTCCGTCTTTCTTTCTAAACATTGATGCCGGCGTGCCGTGTTTATTGTTTTTCAATCTTTCTAACATTGGAATCAAATTATCTACTAACCAAGTATCAATAGACCAAGCTGACCTATCAGACC
>LWDU01042387.1_pt2 | contig 23057 bp, 25 predicted proteins | sample 727161 | NCBI WGS metagenome assembly LWDU01 (sample SAMN04566230, study PRJNA314399) | hydrothermal vent metagenome | isolation source: deep sea hydrothermal plume seawater | place: Mexico: Gulf of California, Guaymas Basin | collected 2004-07-11
CTCTGTTAGTTTGTATGCCTTCAATAATCATTTCTGAAAGAGCAATACCCATTCTGGTGATAGCAGATTCTCTTGTGTTAGCAAAAGCAATTACTTTAGCAATCAAGGAGTCATAATAAGGGGGTACCTCATAACCAGTGTAAATATGGCTGTCGACTCTGATGCCTGGACCGCCTGGTGGATGCCACAGTTCTATTGTTCCCGGAGAAGGTATAAAGGTTTTTGAGTCTTCTGCATTAATCCTGCATTCAATAGCGTGACCTCTCTCGATAATATCTTCTTGCTTTATAGAGAGGGGTAGCCCCATAGCAATCTTTAACTGTTCTTTTACAATATCTATACCAGTAATCATCTCCGTTACTGGGTGCTCAACTTGTAGTCTGGTGTTCATCTCAATGAAATAAAATTGATTATTTTCATATAAAAATTCAAGTGTTCCAGCACTTTGATAACCAATTGTTTTGCAAAATAGAACACACTTTTCAAACATTTCTTCTCTTTGCTCTTTTGGTATTTTAGGTGCAGGAGCTTCTTCAATAATTTTTTGATGGTTACGTTGCATAGAACAATCTCGATCCCCAAGGCATATGACATTCCCGTCTTCGAGTAACTTTTCCATAAAGATGGTGTCATCACCAAAGGCAGCTTTTGACTCAGCTCTTGTCAAATCCATTGTGTGTTGTAAGTTCCCCTTAGTGTGTGCGATTCTCATCCCTTTTCCACCGCCACCACTAGCCGCTTTTATCAGTACAGGGTAACCAATTTCATCAGCCAATTTATAGATTGATTCCATATCATCGTCAAGCGCTGTAGCAGATCCAGGAATACAGGCGATACCTACTTCTTTTACAGCATCTTTTGCACTTATTTTGTTGCCCATTAATTTAATGGTTTCTGGTTGAGGTCCAATAAACACGTACCCGCTTTCTTCAACTTGTTCAGCAAAATCACCATTTTCAGCTAAGAATCCATAGCCAGGGTGTATAGCCATTGAATCAGTAACTTCAGCAGCACTTATAATTGCAGGCATGTTTAAATAACTGTTTATTGATTCTGGAGGGCCTATGCAAACTGATTCATCAGCAAGCAGCACATGTTTTTGTTTGCTGTCAGCTGTAGAATAAATGGCTACTGTTTTAATGCCAAGCTCTCGACATGCTCTTTGAATCCTTAGAGCAATTTCTCCACGATTAGCAATCAGAATTTTATCTAGCATCTAATTTATTATTGGCTAATCAAAAATAAAACTTCATCGTATTCAACCGGGTCACCACTGTGAACTAGAATTCTTTCAATAACACCATCAACATCAGACTCAATTTTATTCATCATTTTCATTGCTTCAATAATGCATAGAGTATCGCCTTCAGAGACAGGATCACCTACCTTGACGAAAGCCTCTGCGTCAGGTTCAGATGCTTGATAAAAAGTACCAATCATAGGGGCTTTTACTTCATGAAAACCATTCTTTGGGAGTGATGGGTTTGTATCAGATTGCTGATGGTTGTCATTAATATCATTTGCATACATCAGCGCACTGTCATTGGAGCTTTTTGCAACAGTTGTTTGTTTTGAAATCCTGACTTTATCTTCACCTTCAGTGATTTCTATTTCAGACAACCCTGACTCTTCCAACAATTCGATTAGTTTTTTTACTTTCCTAATGTCCATTAGGATTGATTATTAACTAGATTGATTGCTGCATCTAAAGCTAGATTGTAACCGGTAAAGCCTAGTCCAGAAATAATACCTACAGCAATGTCAGAAAAATATGATTGTTTTCTAAATTCTTCTCTGGAGAAAATATTACTAATATGAACCTCTATAAAGGGCACTGAAACTGCCAAAAGAGTGTCTCTTATAGCGATACTAGTGTGTGTGTATGCTCCAGGATTAATAATAATTACATCAGTCGATTCTGATTTATCTTGAATAAAATCAACAATCTCTGATTCTGAATTGCTTTGAAAGCATGCTAAAGAACAATTAGCTTTTTGAGCATTAGTTACGAGCTCTTGTTCAATTTGTTCTAAACTTTTATCGCCATAGATACTGGGCTCTCTTTTGCCTAAGAGGTTTAAATTAGGGCCATTGATGAGTAATATATTTGTCATTTTTTATGCATATTTATAGAAGATAGCCTCATAATTACAGAATATAGCCACATATTCAACGAAAATATGACTAATGAGAGGTTCGTTTATTGTTTCTGCTAGATACAAATAAAACTATTAGCCCTGTGCTCATAGGCACTACCCTTTCTATAATATCCCCAGGAGTATCCGGGAGGAAATGGAAGAATATAGTTAAAAGAAAACCACTGAGCATAGAAATTAGAGCGGCTCTTGCTGAAACGCTCCAGTAGAAAACTTTTGATAAGACCATAGGAACCAATGATGCGCCTAGAGCTGTCCAAGCAAACACTACCCTATTGAATATTGTGTCCGGTGCAAACAATGAAAATAATGTTGCCAACACCACCACAATAATTATAGCTATACGTGCAGTTTTTATTGAGGAATGCTTACCGCTGTTCCAATCATGGCTGACTGATGTGGCCACGGTTAATAATTGGCTGTCTGCAGTTGACATGATGGCAGAAAGTACAGCTGCAGTAATAATTCCTGAAAAAATTGGCCCAAACAATCTGTCGCTTACAAAAAATAGAACACTTTCTGGGTTACCAACAGTTGTGTACATTACTTTTGCAGATAAGCCAAGGATGATCATCCCAGTAAAATAATTTTTCCTCGTTTTATAGACTGAACATCTTTAATCGCCATAAATCTATTGACCACAAACGGTTGACCAGGATACCCAAAACCTATCCCAATTGTTCCTAATGCAAAACCTGCACCCATGAGACCTGTGTGCAGACCGGTAAAACTTTTTTCTCCAATATCCCAGGTGGCATTAATAGCACTTGAGAGATCACTAAAACCCCCTATGCCAATTAAAAGTAGCATCCAAGGTAAAATTAAGGCGACAATAACCATTAACACTGCCTGAATAGAGTCGGTTAAGCTGACAGCCCAGAACCCCCCTATAAAGGTGTATATTAATATCACCAAGGCTCCAATTATCACACTTAGATCCTGGGAAATACCTAAAACAGAGGAGAACGTTGTCCCTGCAGCTTGGAATTGAGCAGCAACATAAAGAATTAGTGTTGAGGTAATAATAATGACACTTAGGCGCATCAGTACTTGCCTCTCCTTATCATTGTAATTATGAAACAGTACATCCGGTAAACTAACCGCTCCAGTTTGTTGACTTAATTCCATTAACCTTGGGGCTACCCAAGTCCAACTGACGTAATAACCAATAAGCACACCTGGTATTATCCACACTGCAGATAGTCCCCATGCATAGGCAGCACCGCTGACTCCTAGTAAAGTCCAAGCTGATGAAGAGCTTGCTGATGCACTTAAGGCAGCCACCCAAGGACCTAAGCTTCTATTGGCTAGATAAAAGTCATCTTGTGTTTTATTACGATTTTTTGTTAATAGCCCCACAATAATTAGGATGAGGTTGTATATAACAATAGTTATTATTACTTCTTTATTAGCCATAATTTCCCTTATTTATTTGCTAAATGTTGTATTTGCTCTAAGTCTTCCCTTTTAATTTCAGTGCTCTTACTCCAAATAATTCTACCTTCACTATTTACTAGAATCGTGTAGGGAAGCGTTAAAATAGAGTTTCCAAGAGTTTGCATTAATTCATAAGCTTCGCTCTGACCCACTAGAATAGGGAAATCTATACCTAATTCAGCTACAAAGCTATTCACTTGATCAATTTCATCAATTGCTATACCGAGAACATTGGCTTGGTCAGCATTTTTAGTTAGATAGTAATTATTGAGTAAGGGCATTTCTTTTCTGCAAGGGGCACACCAGGTTGCCCAAAAATTAATTATTAAAGGTTCTTGATTATGGAGATCCAAGATATCTAAAGGTTGTCCATCCAAATCATCAAGCACAAAAGAGTCCATATAGATGGGTTGCAGATCCTGATTATTAGAATTAATAACATAGAAAATAATAAGGGATAAAAGAGAACTAATAACGATGATTATAAGGATCCTTTTACGAGTTAATTGGCCTATTAAATTCCTCATTTTGTTAATTGTTCGATCCCCTCAATAAGTTCTTCAGAAGTGATAACACCGATCTTTCTCAGTGAACTAATTTCATTTCCATCACGGTTAATCATTATTATTGTCGGAGGTCCAAAGATATTAAATTTTTTCATTAATTGCTTATCGTCATCATTATTATCAGTAACATCAGCTTTCAAAGCATTGAGTGGCCCCAGAAGATTTAACAATTGATTATTATTAAATGTGTTTTTTTCTAAAGTTCTGCATGAAATACACCAGTCAGCAGTAAAATAGATCAGTGAAGCTTGATCTTTAGCTGTTGCAGTGCTGATCAATTTATTGAGATCATTAATTGATTCAACTGAATCAAAATATTGGTTAGAAATTTTGTCGGACGTATTCGATTGATCCATTCCTAGATAGTAGGGCGAATAAAAATACAAGCCAAAGAAGAGAACCAATAATGATGTTCTTAATGCTCTAGACAATGGAAAACCCATTATATTTCCTCTAAATCTACCTAAGAAATAAAATATGGTAGAAAAGATCAAGAGAACCCATAGTTTTGATAAAAGGCTTTCACTAATAATTGGGGTTATGATCCAGATGGCTAAGGCAAACATAACAAAGCCAAAAACATTTTTAATTGTTTCTAGGTAATCTCCAGATTTTGGTAACCATCTAGAAGCTGACAAGCCAATTATTATCAGAGGGATTCCCAAACCAAGACTCAAGGAAGATAGGGCAACAATACCCCTAAAAATATTACCGCTTTCACCAATAACCATAAGCGTAGCAACCAAAGGTGGGGCAACACAGGCAGTCACTAGTAAAGCTGAGAGCGAACCAATAATGACCACACCAATATAACTACCTCCAACCTGATTTGATAACACTGTATTGACTCTATTCATTACATTACTTGGAAGTTGAACATTAAATAATCCCAGCATCCCCAGTCCCAATACAATAAATAAAATTGACATAGAGATAATGAATGCTGGCAGAGTAAACAAAGCTTGCATCTGTTGACCAGCTAATGCCGCTGCAACGCCTGCAAGGCAATAAGTTATTGCCATACCTAAAACATAGCTCATTGATAAACCAAGGCTTTTTAATTTATTGTTATTAGATTGACCAATGATAATTGAAGAGAGAATAGGTATTGTTGGTAAATGACATGGCGTAAAAGCAAGAGCAAAACCCAGTCCAAGAAACATTAAAGAAACTAAAAAAATATTAGCATCTGCAATGATATTACCCAACCTCACTTGATCTGAAATTTCTATCTCTGAAGTATTTAGGGAGGCCTCCGTAAGCGTGTCTGCAATAGCTGTTTTACGCCATTTTTGAGGAGGGTAACACAAGCCAATATCAGCACATCCTTGAGAGTTTACTTGAATGTCAAAGGCATTGATTGTTTCATCAGTGCTTATTGAAATTGGGATATAGATTGTGAAGTTTTTCCTAAAAATTTCAGTTTTTCCAAAGAATTCATCTTCGTATTTTATGCCCTCAGGAAGAGTTGTTGCACCTAATTGGATTCTTGAATCTAGGCTAGAGTATGAAATTTTATCTTTATATAAATAGTATCCATCTTTAATTTGATGAGAAATTTGTATGACATTGTTTTGATAAGCCACCTCAATTGGAAAAGCATCTTGTGGTTTTAAGACTTGTTGGGCAAATATATTAATACTGGCTAGAGAAAAACATATTAATAAAACATCACTTAATAGCTTTGTTAGGCTGTTTAATTTTGTCAACATATGAATATCTTTCGTAAAAAAACAAAAAAAGTTCTCAATCTAGCTTGAATTTTTTAAATTCATCCCTATTATTAGCACTCCCCCATTGAGACTGCTAATTTCTCAATGAGAAAGTAAAGAGATAATAACAAATTAAGGAGATCATAGATGAATATTCGTCCACTTCAAGATCGTGTGATTGTTAAACGTATGGAAGAAGAAACCACTTCTGCAGGCGGAATTTTAATTCCAGATAGCGCCACTGAAAAACCCAGTAAGGGGGAAGTTGTTGCTGTGGGTAAGGGGTTAGTTCTAGACAGTGGTGAAGTGAGGCCATTGGATCTTAAAATAGGAGATACAGTTCTGTTTGGTAAATACAGTGGAACTGAGGTCAAGATTGATGGCGAAGAGCTCCTGGTCATGAAAGAAGATGATGTAATGGCGGTTTTTGATTAATTAACACACATCATAAATATTAATTATTAAATAAAGAGGAAAAACAAATGTCTGCAAAAGAAGTTAAATTTGGTAATAGTGCTCGTCAAAAAATGTTGGCCGGTATAAATGTACTTGCTGATGCTGTAAAAATTACTTTGGGTCCAAAAGGAAGAAACGTTGTTTTGGATAAAAGTTTTGGGGCTCCAACAGTAACCAAGGACGGAGTATCTGTTGCTAAAGAAATCGAGCTAGAAGATAATTTTGAAAATATGGGAGCACAGATGGTCAAAGAGGTTGCCTCTCAAACATCTGATGTTGCTGGAGACGGAACGACCACAGCAACTGTTCTTGCTCAAGCTATTTTTAGAGAAGGCTTAAAATCAGTAGCTGCTGGCTTTAATCCAATGGATCTGAAGAGAGGTATTGATAAAGCAACTGCTGTTGTTATTGAAAGCCTCCAATCGATCTCTGTACCGTGCGAAGATGATACATCTATTGCTCAAGTAGGAACTATTTCAGCAAATTCTGATTCAGCAGTTGGTGAAGTTATTGCTGAGGCTATGCTAAAAGTTGGTAAAGAAGGCGTGATCACCGTTGAAGAAGCTTCTGGATTAGAGAATGAGCTTGATGTTGTTGAAGGTATGCAATTTGATCGAGGTTATTTATCGCCTTATTTCATCAACCAAGCAGATAGTCAGAGTGTGGAACTCGAAGAGCCTTTTATTCTGCTCTTTGATAAAAAAATAGCTAACATTAGAGACTTGCTTCCCTTACTAGAAGGCGTGGCTAAATCTGGTAGACCTCTCCTTGTTATTGCAGAAGATATTGAAGGCGAAGCGCTGGCTACACTGGTTGTTAATAATATACGAGGTATTGTTAAAGTCGCTGGTGTTAAAGCTCCAGGCTTTGGAGATAGAAGAAAAGCAATGTTGCAAGATATTGCGATTCTTACAGGAGGACAAGTCATTTCAGAAGAAGTTGGCTTAAGTCTTGAAAAAACAACCTTAGAGGATTTAGGTACAGCCAAGAAAGTTCAAATCACAAAAGAAAATACCACTGTGATTGATGGTGCCGGCACTGGATCTGATATTAAGGCTAGAATTAGCCAAATTAATGCTGAGATTGAAGATTCTTCTTCAGACTATGACCGAGAAAAATTGCAAGAACGTCTTGCTAAACTTTCTGGTGGTGTGGCAGTGATTAAAGTTGGTGCTGCTACAGAGATTGAGATGAAAGAGAAAAAAGCTCGTGTCGAAGATGCGTTAAATTCAACCAAAGCTGCTGTACTAGAAGGTATTGTCCCAGGCGGAGGGGTTGCACTTATTAGAGCTAAAGCATCTTTAGAGAAGTTAGAAGGCGATAACGATGATCAGAATGTTGGTATTAATATTCTCAAAAGAGCTCTTGAGGAGCCACTAAGACAAATCGTTAGTAATGCCGGATGTGATGCATCAGTGATTCTAAATGAAGTCGCTAAAGGTAAAGCTAACTTTGGGTATAACGCGGCCACTAATGAGTATGGAGATATGGTTAAAATGGGTATTGTTGACCCAACAAAAGTAACTCGATATGCACTGCAAAATGCTGCATCTGTTACAGGATTGCTGTTAACCACAGAAGCTATGGTAACAGAAGCACCTCAAGACGCTGCTCCAGTTGCACCTATGCCAGATATGGGCGGCATGGGCGGTATGGGCGGCATGATGTAATTATCAGAGCGTCTTATAAGATTAAAAAGCCCTGCTCTGCAGGGCTTTTTTATTGATAGAATAGTTAAAGTTATGGCAACAAATGAAGAAAAATTAATCCAGATCAAAAAAGATACATTGCCCTTATCTTGCCCCTTACCTGAGTACGATGATTGGGACGGTCATCCTAGGGTATTTTTAGAAGTGGAAACCAAAAGAACTGCGTGCCCTTATTGTGGAACTATTTATGAAGTAGTTGACTTTGATGAATGACTCTTCAATTTGTCATGTCAATTTAGCAGGAGGTTTTAGAGGAGGGGAGAGACAGACTTTTCTCTTAATGGAAGAATTGGCTTCTAGAGGTCATGAACAACGTTTAATAGCAAAAGCAAATTCTGCCTTAGCAGCTAAGGCAGAATTAATTGAAGGTCTTGAGGTCATAGAATCATCATTAAATGGTTTTGACTGCAGAACATATTTTAAAGACGCTCCATTATTGCATTTTCATGAATCAAGGGTATTTGCAGCAATCTGGTCTTTTGGAATAGCCACTGAAAAAAAACATATCATTACCCGAAGAGTGGAAAGACCACCAAGATCTAATTTTATCAACAAAAGTATCTACAGGAATGCGAATCAAACAGTGACATTGAGTCGATCAATTTCTAAATCAATTCAAAAGAGTTTTAATTTAGATCTAGACCCCATAGTTATACCTAGCGCTAAAACCGGATTTACTACTGATCAAGTTGAAGTTCAAAGGATTAGATCCAAAATGAGAGGTGACTTCATTGTTGGGCATATCGGGGCTCTGGATGATAGCCATAAGGGTCAACTACAGATAATAGAATTGGCACAGATGACTCGAGAGACTTTTCCAGAAATTTGTTTTTTATTAGTAGGCTCAGGTAAGGACATGGGACATTTCAAGCAGCTTACTGAAGATCTTAATAATATTGAGTTTGTTGGACAAAAAGAAAATGTCGGAGATTATTTAGCCGCATTTGATCTTTTTATTTTTCCATCCAGACATGAGGGTTTGGGTTCAATTTTATTGGATGCAATGGATTTTGGTCTACCCATTATAGCTTCAAATGTTGGTGGCATACCTGAAATAATTAAAAATGAAGTCAATGGCATTTTAGTGGACTTAAATTCTTTAGATGATTACTACAATGCTCTAAAGTCATTATTTTCTGACACTAAAATGAGATCACAAATGCAGCAGAGCAATACAGAAAAAGGAAAAAGTTTTTCTGTTAAAACCATGACTGATCAATACATTAAGCTTTATAATCAAATCCTATGATAGATCCTAATTTTACTGAAATGGTTGATACTGCGTTGCTACGTATTTCTAATTTTATAAGGAAAACACCACTTCAACATTCACAGATATTATCCACATTATCCGGAGCAGAGGTTTATTTAAAGCTTGAAAATTATCAAGTAACCGGTTCTTTCAAGGCCAGAGGAGCAACCAATAAGTTGATGCTTTTTTCTGAACAACAGCCACAAAAAATTATCACTGCTTCTTCAGGAAATCATGGCTCAGCTGTTGCCTATGCTTCGGCAAAACTTAATCTTGATGTGTTGATTTTTCTTCCTGAAACAGTTTCACCAGCTAAACTAAAAAAAATTAAATCATATGGTGCTGAAGTGAAAATATCAGGTCATGATTCTGGAGATGCTGAAGTGGCTGCTAAAGATTTCGCAGAAGCTAATAATTATCCTTATCTCTCACCGTACAATGATGTAGATGTGATTACTGGGCAAGGGACTGCTGCAGCTGAAGTGTGTCAGGAGATAGATCGGTTAGACGCTGTTTTTATCGCTGTTGGAGGAGGAGGTCTAATCTCAGGTATCGGCGGTTATCTTAAGCAAAAAATTCCAGCAATACAGGTGGTGGCTTGCTCCCCAGAGAATTCTGCTGCCATGCATCATGCACTGGGAGTTGGTCGGATAGAACAAATTGAGCATTCAGAGACTCTAAGTGACGGAACTGCAGGTGCTCTTGAAGAAGGTTCCATAACATTTGATTATTGCCAAAGTATTATTGATCGTTCCCTTTTGGTTAGTGAGGACCAGATTGCTGAAGCCATGAAAGAGTTTATAGGTAACCATCAAATGTTGATTGAGGGTGCCGCAGCTGTGGCTATTGCTGGTTTTATGAAAGATCAAGAAAACTGGAAAAATAAAAAAGTGCTCATTGTTATTTGTGGGGCTAATGTAAGTAATGAAATATTGCTAAGGGTACTAAAATGAGTGCACCGTTCTTGTTAAATTGGGATGATATCTCATTACTATTAGGTCAAGTTGAAGTTCATGACTCCATGAAGCAAGCGTTTATAGAGTATTCGAAAGGTAATGCAGAAATACCACCAGTCGGTGAACTGCTATTTGAAGACCCACCAGGTGAAGTGCATATAAAATATGGGTATTTAAAGGGCGGTTCTCATTATGTGATCAAGATTGCTTCAGGATTTCCTAACAACGAAGAAGAGGGTATAAAACCTGGACAGGGCATGATGTTGCTTTTTAATATCAACACCGGTTTACCGCAAGCTATTTTGGTGGATGAGGCTAATTTAACTGATTTGAGAACCGGTATTGCAGGTGCAATTGCTTCCCAAACTCTTGCTAATTCAGATCTTGAGGTTGCAACAATTATTGGGAGCGGTGTTCAAGCAAGATATCAAGCCAGGTGCCTTGTAGATCTTATGCCTTTAAACAGCCTAATGATTTGGGCGAGGGATCATAAAAAAGCAGAAGTCTTAATGGATGATCTCTCCGATCTAAATATAACGATTAAGATTCATAATGACCTAGAAGCATTAGTGAAAGAATCACAATTGATCGTAACTACAACCTCTGCAAAAACGCCGATTATCAAGTCTGATTGGGTTCAACCCGGAACTCACATTACAGCTGTAGGGTCTGACACCCCTGAAAAATGTGAATTAGACCCTAAGCTATTAGCCAAAGCATCCATTGTTGTTGCTGACAGTATTTCGCAAAATAAATTAAGAGGAGAGATTTACCAAGCACTTAAAGCGAACTGTTTATCTGTAGAAAATCTGATTGAATTGGGTGAAGTTCTTGCGGGGACAAAATTAGGAAGGACTGGTTCTAATCAGATAACAGTGGCTGATTTAACTGGAGTTGCTATTCAGGATTTAGTGATTGCAGAAGCTGTTTATAGGGCAAAGCTTTCAAATTAATTATTGAATAAATAATCACTGCTTTTAATTTCTAAGAAATGCATCATGACTCTTTGTTTCAATATCTCATCATCTTCTAATTTTTGATCAATACTGATAAAACCTAGTTTTTTAAGCACTTTGTTTGATGCTTCATTTCCTTCCTTGAACGAGGCTTTGATTGTTTTTAGTTCCAATTGCTTAAATCCAAAATAAAGCATTGTCTTAGAAGCTTCAGTGGCAATGCCCCTCTTCCAAAACTTAGATGCAATCCAAAATCCTAATTCACAGCCAACTTCGTCAACATCAAATAACCCAACCCCTCCTGCAATTTCATCATCGATTTCAATGACTAGATTGTATGCTGTGCTATCTTTAATAGCCTGGTTTGATCTATTGATAAAACTGATTGCATCATCTATGTCATATGGGTATGGAGTATTAGACAGCCATTGTACGATTGAAAAGTCATTAATTTTTCCTCTAAGTTCTTCAGCATCTTCGATCACTGGTGATCTTATGGTTAGACGTTTTGTTAGCAATTCCAATATTTATTTCTTCTCAATAAGTTGTTTAATTTTTTTAATCACATCATCAGATGTAATTAAATTCATTGCATCAGGTTCTTGTATTTTTTGTCCCCATTTCACCTCTTCTGGTAATTTATCCATATATATTTTCAGGGCTTCTGGGTATTTATTAATTAACCATTCTGTAGAATTATAAGGCCCGCTTCTCAGAGGATTAGTCATCGCGTACAACCCAATCACTGGTGTTCCCATAATTGTACCTATATGGGCTGGCCCTGAATCAGGACTGATTATAATATCGGAATGCTTTATCAACGCTGCCATTTCTCTAATTGAAGTCTTTCCCATGAGGTTAAGAATCCTTTTATTAAAAGATGTGTCTAGTTGTTCACTGTAACTTTTTTCTGTTGGGCTCATCCCACCTGTTAAAATTAGTTGCAGGTCATTTCTATTCAGTAAATATCTAATGAGTTCTATGTAATTATTGATTGACCAACTACGAAAATATTTATCGCCATAAGGTTGGCTACTACAAGGACTAATCACACAAGTGTATTTATTGGGATCAATCAGCTCGATAGCAAAATCTTCTTCAGGTTTTAAAGTTAAAGGGTTCCAATAGGGTTGTTCACAGTTCACATTAATGTGTGTTGAAAATTCTAACATCCCATCAAGCACATGCTGATTTTTTGTTGATGATATTGATTCATTGCAAAACCAATTTTGCAGATCTCTTGCTCGATCTTGGTCATAACCAACTTTCTTTTTTGCATTTATTGCCAGGCTGATCAGATTCGCAGACATAGATGCATGCATATTCAACAGCACATCAAATTGTTTTTTTCTAAGTTCTTTCCCAATCTTTAGAAATGAACTAAACAGATTGTTCTTATCGACAACAATAAATTCTACTCCTTCGAGATCTCTGAATAATTGATGTTCTGTTTTCCCTATGACCCAGGTAATTTTAGAGTGTGGTGATCTCTCTTGAATATTTTGGATGACCGCAAGTGCGTGACAGCAGTCCCCAAGTGCTGATAACCTTATTAAACAAATGTGATCTATGGACGGTGTATTGTTTGTCTTCATGTAAATGAGTAGTCAATTATTAAAAATTAATCAGAACATCATCATATACGATGATACTGTAATCGATGAAGCAGATGAGAATCTTTTTGAGTCTGAGTATTGGCACACTCAGCCACAATCAGAAATTATAAGCAAAGGCAGAGGAGAGATTCTTCTGATCAATATTAACGGTCAATCAGCTGTTCTTAAGCACTATTATAGGGGTGGTTTGATAGCTAATGTCCTACTGGATAAGTATTTATGGACAGGTCTAGATAGTTCCCGATCCTTCGCTGAATATAAGATCTTAAGAACTATGTATAAACTTGATTTACCGGTACCTCGACCGATTGCTGCTAGAGTTAAGAAGCAAGGATTATTCTATCAAGCAGACCTTATCACTTCTCAGATTATTGGTGTGAGTTCTATGGCAGATCTTTTATCAAAGCAGCGCCTGACTTCCCAACATTGGCTAGATATAGGAGATTGTATTGGCCAATTTCATCAACTTGGTTTTTATCATGATGATCTAAATATAGAGAATATAATGATTGAGAATGAAGGGAATGTTTTTTTGCTGGATTTTGACAAAGGAGTTCAGTCCCAAACAGATAACAATCATTCAACAAGCGGTTTTGATCGAATGAAAAGGTCTGTCATGAAATGGTGTTCGGTTAATCATCAATCGTTTCCTGAAAAAGATTGGGCGGAATTAATGGTCGGCCATTCTTCGAGAATGAGTCAAAATTGATAAGGGTCTTTAGTCTTATCATCATTTTTAAATCTTCGGTGAACCCAATAATACTGTTCTGGGTAGTCCATAATATGGTCCTCTAATATTTGGTAGAGTTGCTCAAGATATTCTTTAGGCTTGTTAGATTCGCTAGTCTTGATTGCAGGGTATATTGTGAGTTCATAACCTTCTCCATTGGGCAGCCTTTTTGGAAAGTAAGGGAGTACTGAGCAATCTGTAATATCAACAAACCGACAGATCGCAGAATTGGTCTGTGCGTTTTGTCCGAAGAAATTAATATCAATAGAATTTTTACCACTAAAGCTTTGATCAGCTGCATACCAAACAATTTTCTTTTCTTTGAGAGCACGGATCATATCTTTAACCTCAAACTTCGTTACTAGACTCTCCACTGATCTTAATCTTGCGTTTCGAAAAAAACGGTTAATAAAAGGGTTACTGCCAAGGCGGTACATGCCTACCACGGGCGGTAAATCTTCCACAAAATCTTGTCTCCCAATTAATGCACTGATTTCCAACAGAGTGAAATGTGCACTCATTAGAACAATGCCCTTATCTTTCTTCAAAGCTTCTTTTAGATACTTTAGACCCTCTATCTTTATAATTTTCTTTAGACTAGAGTTTGATTTCCAACGCACCATACCCACTTCAGTGAAGCCTATCCCAAGTGAAATAAAGTGTTGTCTAAGTAAAGTATTTTGTTCATTCTCTGATAATTCTGGAAAGCATAGTTCTATGTTTTTCTTCGCTATATTTGATCTCTTCGATGGAATCCAAAATAACAGTAGACCAATGAGATAACCAATCAATAAAACCAACCTGAAGGGGAGCAGAAGAATAAGTCTAGCAAACCCTAGGATGATTAGAATAATCCAGTTTTTAGGCTTAAGGTATTCAAGTAAAGAAATGTTTTGTGGGTTAGAGTTCTTCATATAAATCTCATTTCGTTTAAGTATACTCAACTTATGAAAAATAAAAAAAATCTAGGCCATTTATCACCCGACCAAATGTATGTCACTCAAGAGCAAGGAACGGAAACTCCGTTCACTGGTGACTTGTTGTATAACAAGGATACAGGAACTTACGTTTGTGTTTGCTGTGGCAATGTTCTGTTTAGTTCTGATACAAAATTTGATTCAGGAACAGGCTGGCCAAGTTTTTTTGATATCGCAAACACAGACGCAGTTACAGTAAAGGTAGATGATGCTCACGGAATGACTAGGGAAGAAGTTGTGTGTACAAAATGCAATGCTCATCTTGGACATGTTTTTTCTGATGGCCCACAACCTACAGGCTTAAGGTACTGTATTAATTCTTTATCGTTGAATTTTGACCCAGTGTCTGACTAATTAACCCACGTCAGGGTTAAGACTATACAACCCGGTTAATTCGGTTTCTGCAATGACATGTCCTTCAATCGCTTGTAGCACGTCATTCCCATTAAATATAGCTTCCACAGAACACACAGAAAAGTCACATGCAAAGAGTTTAAAACGATAGTGATGAGAAATTTCATCATTCCAGGGTGGGCACGGGCCTTCATAACCAAAGTAATTGCCTTCCATCTCTGGATCACCAGCCATAAAATTAGTGTAATCATTAATACCCTGTCTGGATCCTTCAGGCCCATTAGGATTCTGCTTGCCTTTGGGTGTAATTCCATCAGAGCATTCAGCTTCATTAACACCACCGTCTTTGGGTGGAATATCCACCATAACCCAATGCATAAAATCTACCCTTGGTAAGTTAGCGGAAACGGTTTTGCCCTCTTTATTAAAATTCTCTAGTGATGAAGGAACATCTGTATCAATGCATATAAGTACTAGTGATTGAGCTTCATTAGGGATGTTTAGCCAAGTCAGTTGAGGATTTTTATTTTGACCAAGAGCCATGTGTGTTGCCTCATCTTTAATGCCAAAAGCACACCGTTCGGGGATCCAGCCGTTGTGATTAAAAGTTTTGGAAGTCAGTTTCATTTTAAATTAGTTTATTCTGATTAATTTCTTTATGAAATCAGATTGTAGAAATAATATCAAACCCGAAAGTAAAATAGCGAAAGCCCATTCAGTTCCTGCGACCAAGATGACTTCATAGGATGTGTCCCAGCCCTTGAAGTTATAAACGATGATAATCAAGCCAATAAACATGGACCAAATCATCCACCTGATTTTTTGGCTCAGAGGCAAACCATACATCTGAGTAACAACGAAGACCCCTAGAAAGCCGAATAAGAACATGGGCCAATTATCACCATTCATCAAAGCGACTAATAGTGCATGAATTACCACCATCACTTCGACAAAGATAGTCCATTTTGGATTGAGATGAGCCCGTGTGAAAAAGAGACTACCTTGTAGTAAAATAAGAAACATATATAAAAATCCTACAATATGCCCTTGGGTTCCTACCATGGGGTGATACCAGAAGGTATAAATTGTAGCCCAAGCAAAATAATACCCATGATAAGTTCTTAGTCCTTGTGATGCTGTGGTGACAAAAGCCAACTTTTTACCAAAGAACATGCCTCGTCTTTGGTTTTCCATCATTAACACCACAACCAATAATACAATGACAGAATATTGAGCTGATATTTCAAGAACATCTTGCGCAAGTGCGTCATACCATATTCCTGTTTGCAATAGATGCAAGGTAATAAACAGAGCATTAGCCCCAAGTGCTGCAATATTGAACCAATGAAGGCCGCTGGTATATTTTGGCTGCTCTTTTTGAGCAGCATAGATTAACCACCATATTGTAGATTGATGACCTAGATAGAGGATCCATGCACTGGCTCTGGAAATAAGAGTAGGTTCATTGAGTTGCCACTTATACCAAAAAGGGATGCCTTGGGGTTTGGGTAATAATTCTGGTTGTTGGAACCACAACTGTCCTGCTATCCAGATAAACCCAGAGAATAATAAGCTAAAGGCTATGCCTAGCTTAAGCGCTTTTGAAGAATCAATATTACCCACTATCAGTCCCTTTTTTATTGGAGCATTCTATGTTATTTATTGAATATATAAAACTTTTCAAACATGGTTTATTATTAAACTCTTTTTACTATTCGAATTATTAACTTATGGCGGATTTCTTTAATTTTCTTAAATCTAAAAAACCTGAAGAATCAGGAGAGCTCTCACCTAATCCTATTGAAATGGCAACCGCAGTCTTATTAATTGAAATGGCACGTGCTGATTTTGATCAAGCTGAAAATGAAAATGAACTGATTAGACAGCTACTCAAAGGCCATTTCGATCTCAATAATGAACAAACCCATGATCTTTTTCGTGAGGCGGTGACTGTAGCAGACGATGCCGTTTCACTCCATGAGTATACTCATGCATTACATAAAACCTTAACTCCAGAAGCTAAGGAAGAAATTATTGAAATGTTATGGCGATTAGCAATGTCAGATGACAACTTAGATAAACATGAGGATTATCTGGTGAGAAAAATCGCAGACTTATTGTACGTGTCTAATTCAATTGTTTTAAAAATGAGACACAAAGTTACTTCAGAATAAATTGGCTTTAATAGATTCTGAGATAGTGCTGATGCTCTCATTCATTGGGTTCACAACAGGGATCTTAAATTGTTCTTTAATTTGATTAGCATCAATATTTTGTTTTGAATTGATACAAACACCCAAGATGGTTTTGCCGTAACTTTTGATAAGGTTGATCTCGTCTTCAAGAGTTGGTAACTCACATTGAAGATCTTCAAAATTATCAAAATATTCTCTATCAAATGGATGCACTAGCACTACCCCATCTACATCTGCTGATAGAAGTAATTCAGATCCACAGGGACCAGACGGATTCCTCAATGAAGATTGACCTTCAATCAACATAAGATCAGGGTTAGTGTTTTTCGCACATTCTAAAATGGCCTTTTCCAGTTCACCTGAAACAAAATCATTCAAAGTAGCATCAAGAATAAAACCATGTCTAAATCCTTGCAAGAAGCCTGTTTGACCAGTGTAAATAATTTCAGTTTTAATATTATCAGCATTCAAATCTTGTGATAGAAACTGACACACAGTTCTTTTTCCTGTTGCACAGTCTGTTCCTAAGACAGCAATTCTAGGTGTTTTCAGTTTAAGAATATCTCCTGTCCAAAATGAGAGTTCTTCAATAGTTTTTGGTTTACGAATATCATGTATGGTGGTTCCTGTTTCAGATGCTTTAGTTTTAAATTCAAGATCTTCTGACAGGAGTTCATGGAGACCACTAACAACATCAATTTTATTTTCAAGCGATTCTTCAATAATCTTTCGATGATTATTGGGTAATTTACCACCACCAAAAGCGACACCAATGACCATAAAATCAGGTTTTTTATCCATTGCCTTTAGTGCTTGATTAAGATCTTCAAAAATAGGGACATTCTTATGACAATGACTAACGATATCGGAACTGGTTTGATTAAAATGCCGTTGATCAATTAAACCCAATACGTCAAAACGTTCTGATACCCGAAGTAAACCATGAGCTGTTTTTGCATGTAAATCATCCAGCAGGCCGCCGCTATAAACTAAAGCTGTGCCTTTTAAATCATCCATGCTCAACTCCAATGCCTATTTTGCTGTTCGGGCCTATAACTCCAGATTCACAAATATACCCGTCTGTAACCAAGTCCCATCCTAAGTCAAAAAAACCATCTAAATCAATATACTTTGTGTTTTTACAAGACAGTGCAGCATGCAATGCTCCAGAAATACTGACTTTGCTTTCATCAAAACAACCCCACATTAGATCGATCCCTTCAGACTCTGCTATTGCAGCTATCTTAAGTGCTTGATAGATCCCGCCGCATTTCATCAGCTTGATATTAAAAACCCCAAATGGTTGTTGATCTGTCACTAAAGCCACTGCATCGTCATAAGTTTTCACAGATTCATCAGCCACACAGATTGCTCTTATGTCCTCAGGGAAATAGAGCATATCCTTATTATTTTTAATTTTTAAGGGTTGTTCAATAAGTTCAAGACCAAGATCTTGTGTGTTTTCATAGAACTTGATCAATTCTTTCTTGGAGTACCCTCGATTTGCATCAACTCTGATTTGAATATTCTCAGGATTTAATTCAAATAAAGTTTTCACCCTTTCTATATCTTCTTCAACACATTCACCAATTTTTATTTTCAATATAGAGAATCCATTATCAATGTGTGATTGAGCAGCTGTTATTGTTTTCTCTAATGACTCCACCCCAATGGTTATAGATGTCTTAAAAGAGTCGTGCTCTTGACCCAGGAGTTGAACTAGTGAGGTTTTATTAGTTTTTGCATATAAATCATGTAATGCAATATCAACCGCAGCTCTCAGTTCTGGGTATTCTGGAAGGTTTAAAAGCAAGCTATCATAGGTATCACTATTGTGATCTAGATTTTGACCTATGAGCGATGATGAATATTCATCTAATGTTTTAAAATAATGGTTGTAGTTTTCTTTTGAGTCGTTTGCAGGTGCACAAGAACCGATTCCTGTGAGACCATTAACATCTGTAATTTCAATAAAAATATTTTCAATCGATTCATGGACATGACCTGCAATTGCCCATGGTGCCTTGAGTTGCATGTTATGTTTTTCAACTTTAGCCTGACTAATTTTCATAAAGTTGATTTTATAGGATTTGTCCTAAATTCATACACACGATGTTATCAGTGAATTCGCCAAAGGGCATGATTAAGTTGATTGATTGAATAACAACAATCGCTATAAATGGAGAAAAATCCATCCCTGCAGGGTAGGGTAATCTTTTCTGAATCGGGTGAAGTATAGGAACGACAAGCTGTCTAATAAAGTCAGAAAAACTATTGTGTTGGTTTTTCAGAATCCAACTGAAAACAGCATGAATAATGATTGCAAAAAAGAATATATTCAAAATAAATTTGAGCAAACTAAAAATCGATAAACCGATGAGTTGAAAAAAGTTAGGGGCTATCAGGCAAACAAATTTTGTCATCAACCACAGGGTAAAGAATTTAATTAAAAGACGAACGCAAAGGGTTCAATATCGAGTTAGTCATCAGAATTATTGATCGATGAATCTGGTTATTGGTTGAGATCCAATAGGAAGAAAATACTCTCAAAAGTAACAATAGAATTACGAAATCAACAAGTGTGGTAAATAAAAATAAAAGTAAATTACTCATGCATCTAAAAGATTAATACAATTAGTCTTTTCCAAGATCAACTGATCTTTGTCTTGCAGCATTAATGGCTTCATCCCAAATATCATCTAATTTATTTTTTTCTAAAGAATCAAAGGCTGCTTCAGTGGTCCCCCCTGGAGACATTACTTTCTTTTTGAGAGTGATGAGATCATCAGCACTATTTAATGCCAGCTGGCTAGAACCAATAGCTGTCTGAATAGATAGGGTTTCTGCAATTTCCTCAGGGATACCTGCTTTGCATGCAGCATTTTTTAGAATATGCATCATGTGAAAGAAATATGCTGGGCCACTTCCTGAGACTGCTGTTACCGTATGCATCCATTCTTCTTCTTGAATCCAGATTGTTTTTCCAACCGAGTTAAATATATAGGTGGCCATCACAATATCCGATTCATTTAGATTAGATTGAATCAATGTTGATACCCCTCTACCTACAAGACAAGGGGTATTGGGCATCACTCTACATATCTTTTTGTCTTGACCAAAAAGATCCTTCATGGTCTTCATTTGTATCCCTGCTGCAACGGAAATAATCATTGGATTGTTAGCAACTTGCTCGAGATTAATATTCGAAGCAACATCGCTAAAAATTTGTGGTTTTATTGCCATGATCATAATGTCAACTTCTGATGCAAGTGATTGATTATCTGACAAGACATTTAATTGTTTATTTAAAATAGATAAAATATCTCTCCTAGAGTCTGAAGGATCAGAAACAAAGAGTTTAGATGCGTCATGACCATGGAGTATGAGACCTCTAATGATTGCTTCAGCAACCATACCTCCTCCTATAAAACCAATTTTCTTATTTTCAGACACTGTTTCTTCCTAAATAGACCGTTCACCAAATAATGCGGTACCTATTCTAATCATATTTGAGCGATTTTGAATTGCTAAATCATAATCATCAGACATTCCCATTGAAATGGTATCCAGATCCAAGCCTTGTTTATTTAAATCATCAAACGCTTGGGTTAATTTGTTAAAGTATTTCGGCCGTTTATTTGTTGCTATATCTGGGGTAGTTATTCCCATTAAGCCTCTTAATTTAATATTGTCCAACTCTGAAATTTGATGTGCTAAATTTGGCAGATCATTAATTAAAACACTATCTCTGACATCATTCTCTTGCAGTTTTACCTGAATGCAAACATTTATGGGATCGTTCCTATAACGATTAATCTTTTCAGCAATATTAAAACGAGTTATGGTGTGAACCCACTGAAAATAATGGGCTATTTGCTTCGTTTTATTTGATTGTATTGAACCAATAAAATGCCAGTCTACAGAGTGCTGAAAAGAACTAATTTTTTTGACGGCTTCTTGAAGGTAATTTTCTCCAAAGTCTCTTAAGCCACAATCATAGGCATTTTTTATTTCAGATAGTGTTCGTGTTTTGCTAACAGCAATAATTGTAGGTGTTGCTTTTAAATCTTTATTATCACCTTGTGACTCTTGAATAACGGACAGAAGATGTTGATAGTTTTCTTCTATATTGCTCATTGGGGATAGATGCTTTTAGCATCAAACACAGGCCCATCAACACATACTCTCTTCATGGCAACATCTTTACCTGAACTGACTTTTACAGTACAACCTGCGCAGCCACCTATGGCACACGCCATAAACTCTTCAAGCGATAATTGACAATCTATTTGATGATTTCTAGCAAGTGCTGATACGGCTTCCAGCATCAGTTCTGGACCACAGGCGTATATAACTATCTTATTTTTTTCAGATTCAGATAAATTGGAAAGCCAACTATTAGCAAGTTCTGTAACATACCCCTTATAACAACCAGCAAATTCTTTAAGGCTAGCTAATCGACATGGGATACTTTTATCTTCCAGATCTTTAATGGTTTTATTATCAGCTTCATTTAGCCCATTAATTTTTAGATTAGATGTGACCACTTCAAATGGAAAAGGAATCTCAGAGCCAAAAAATGCATAAGGAGTTATGTCTTGGTTACTTTTTTTCAGATATTCAGCTAGAAATAAAACAGGAGGTATCCCCACACCACCACCAATAAAGACTGGAATTTCTTTCAATGGGTCATGATTAAATCCATTGCCAATGGGCCCCATCATTTGTACATAATCGCCTGTTGACATTTTACTCAGTGCTTCTAAGCCAGGGCCGATAATTTTATACATGAATTCGACAGTTTCTTTCTCAGGATTTGTCCTTAGATAAGATAGCGGTCTTCTTAGTAGAGTGTTTTCACCGCAATCAACAAAAGCAAATTCACCTGGTTTGGCTGCCTTAGATGCTTTGGGTGCTTTCAGGGTGATAATAAATTGGTCAGAATCATATTCTATCTGATCAATTACCTCTGATCTTTCCTCAAAGATAGCTGCCTTTTGATTAAACATAATTAACCAGCACTTTTCTCTATGATCGATAAGATCGCCATTCTCGTTGCTATTCCATTAGTGACTTGTTCAGTAATAACAGATTGAGGTCCATCCGCAACGATGTTTTCGATTTCAACACCCCGATTCATTGGTCCCGGATGCATGACAATTGCATCTTTTTTGCAGAGTTCAAGCCGTTTTGAAGTTAAACCATAGTCTTGGTAATATTGTGATAGATCAATAAATTGTGTTTCATTTTCCATGCGCTCTTTCTGTACTCTGAGGGTCACCACCACATCCGCGTTTCTAAGAGCTGATTCTATATTATCTGTATACCTAGCCCCTTTGAATAATGTCATATCTGGTTCATAGTCTTTTGGTGACACCAGGATAATTTCGCCTGTGTTCATTTTTTCTAAGCCCTCTGTTAAGGAGCGAGCTACTCTAGAGTGTGCAAGGTCACCTAAGATGACTGCTTTAACATTATGAAAGTCTTTTTTGTGACGCCTAATAGTTACAAGGTCTAGCAACCCTTGAGTTGGGTGTGAAATGTTTGATTCCCCAGCATTAATTAATCGAGATCTATTTTCAATATGTTCTAGAAGATCATGGAAGACCCCTGAATGTTTATTACGGATAATGAAATAATTAACTCCCATTGCCTCCAGTGTTTTTAATGTATCAATAAGAGTTTCACCTTTAGCTCTTGAGGAATGCTCTTCATCAATATTAATAACATCAGCCCCTAATTTTCTAGCTGCTATTTGAAATGAACTTCGGGTTCTGGTGCTGGGCTCGAAAAACAGATTTGCTATAGTTTTATCTTTTAATAGATTTTCTGATCCAATCGGTTGATTATCATGATCTAGAAAGTTGTCTGCGGTATCGAGAATCTGATTGATGGTCTCTTGATTTAAATCCTTAAGATAGAGAAGATGCTTCAATTATTCCTCCTCACGATTCATCCATTCCTGAAGAATTATTGTTGCAGCCA